>Ga0209605_1000175_pt1 | contig 88122 bp, 87 predicted proteins | sample AD_UKC035_MetaG_FD_184408 | JGI IMG/M metagenome (GOLD analysis project Ga0209605, IMG submission 184408) | Active sludge microbial communities of municipal wastewater-treating anaerobic digesters from USA - AD_UKC035_MetaG (SPAdes) (version 2) | ecosystem: Engineered > Bioreactor > Anaerobic >...
ATATGAGCGAAAAGTCACAGCGTATGGAAATAGTGCAAAAGTTGATGCCCAGAAGAAATACATAGGCTATCGAGCCTATGTGATCATTGTAAAAGACTAGTGCTTAAAATAAATATGTCCCACAGCCTTAATAATGAATAATGATATATAAAAGAAATATATATTAATATAAGTATAAATTTTAAGGAGGGCTTAAATAAAAAAATTTTTTATATTATTATTTGCTGTTTTAGTGGCAGTTGCTTTGAGTGGATGTGCTGAACAAACACAAAATGATACTCAAAAGACAAATAACTACATAAACGTAAATGCTGCAAAGGCTAAAGAATTAATTGATACGACAAAAGACCTTGTGATTATCGATGTATCTACATCTTATGAAGCTGGACATTTACCTGGTGCAATTAATATTCCAATATCACAACTTGAATCAAGATTGTCTCAACTAGATAAATCAAAACCTTATTTAGTGTATTGTCATGGAGATGGTCCAAGTATTCAAGGGGCGGAACTTTTAGCCAAAAATGGATTTAGCCCTGTATATAGATTAGAAGGAAATTATGCAGCCTGGATTAACTCTGGATATCCAATAGAAAAATAATTACTATTTTTAATTTAATTTTTATTTAATATTCATTATTACATAAAAACTAATATTCTTTAAACTATTTATCTGTAAGATTATATTTCAAAACGTATAAAGTTATATATATTCAATTCCCAATATATCTAGCAGCATAAAAAAAATGTTGGTTGGTGAATAAATGGAAGAAGAATCTAAACAACAAATGAGTATGCCATTAATAGGTGATGATGCACCTAAATTTAAAGCTAAAACTACAATGGGAGAAATAAATTTTCCAGACGACTATAAGGGTAAATGGGTAATATTTTTCAGTCACCCCGCAGATTTTACCCCCGTGTGTACAACTGAATTTATGACTTTTGCATCAATGCAGAAAGAACTCAAAGATTTAAATTGTGAGTTAATAGGATTATCAATAGATAGTATTTATGCCCACATAGCTTGGTTAAGAACAATAAAAGAAAAGATCGAATATAAAGGCATGAAAAATGTAGAAATTATGTTCCCCGTAATAGAAGACTTAAAGATGGATATTTCAAAGAAATTTGGAATGGTCCAACCAAATGCATCTACAACTCAGGCGGTAAGGGCGGTATTCTTAATAGATCCTAAAGCAAAAGTAAGGGCAATGCTCTATTACCCCCTATCAAATGGGAGAAATATGCAAGAAATCAAGAGATTACTTCTTGCAATGCAGAAATCAGACAAAGAACAAATTGCAACTCCTGCCAACTGGCAACCAGGTGACGACGTAATAATTCCTCCTCCCGGCTCTTGTGGCGTAGCCAAAGAAAGAATGGAGAAAAAAGAAGAAGGCAAGTACTGTCTTGACTGGTTTATGTGCTTTAAAAAAGAAAAATAAATTCAAGTTTCAAAATTAATTTATTTTTTATTATAAAATTTTTTAAACTTCGGTAAATGTAAATACATAATTATGCAGATAGAATTAGACGCATTTTGTACTGTCAAATTTTGGACAGTATAGAGATTCGTTTGTAATGTTATGGATACTATTGCTCTTTTAATATAAATTTTTAATTGTTAAGATTATAGTTTTTTTAATTTGACAAAAATAATATAAAGAAAAGTTGAATGAATTAATTCATGACAAAATGGTACGAAGAATTATTTCAAAATTATGCAGAAACTTACGAAACTGAAGTTTATACTAAAGGGACTATGGGAGAAATAGACTTCATTGAAAAAGAAATTAAAAAAGATAAATCTAAGAAAATTATTGACATCGGTTGCGGAACAGGAAGACACTCAATTGAACTTGCCAGAAGAGGATATACTGTAACCGGTATTGACCTATCTGAGTGCATGCTAGAAATGGCAAAACAAAAAGCCAAAGAAGCTAAAGTTAAAGTTGAGTTCATTAAGGCAGATGCTAGATATTTAAAATTTGAAAAAGAATTTGATCTTGCTCTTATACTATGTGAAGGTGGATTCTCCTTAATGGAAACAGATGAAATGAATTTTATGATTCTTCAAAGTGCCAGTAGATCTCTAAAAGACAAAGGAAAATTGATCCTTACTACCTTAAATGGACTTTTCCCTTTATTCCATTCTGTTAAAGATTTTATTAATTCCAACTCATTTGACGGAAAAAGTCAAGAAAATACATTCGACTTAATGACATTTAGAGATAAGCATATAATAGAGATTACCGATGACGATGGAAATACTAAAAAAATTAAGTGTGATGAAAGATATTATGTCCCTTCAGAGATAACATGGTTATTAAAATCTCTAGGATTTGAAAAAGTGGGCATATGTGGTTGTAAATTAGGCGCGTTTAGTAGAGATGACAAATTAACAACTGAAGATTACGAAATGTTAATAATAGCAGAATATTGAACGTCATAAATATTACATAAGATTTAAAAATAGAGTAGTAGAGCATAAATTGGGAGAAGGTATTATTTCAGCCATATCGCCAGTATGCTTTTTTATTACCTTCTCCTTCAAAATCTTTAAATAGAAATTATTGTTTTCTGTTTTATGAATATTTGTGCAATAACAGATATACACGGCAAGAAAAGTTCTTTAAAGAAATTGTTTGATTCTATAGATATAAGAGAATTCAATCTCTTAGTTTGTTGCGGAGATATAACTTCGTTTGGTGGAAAAAAAGAAGCAAATGAAGTCTTGGAACTTTTACCAAATATCCAATTCTATACTGTTTTTGGAAACTGCGACAGAAGTGAAGTCAAGGACTACATAGAATCAATAGGGATTTCACTTCATGAAAAGGAAGTCAAAGTAGCAGGTTATTCCCTAGGTGGATTTGGGGGATCAAATAAGTCTCCTTTTGGAACACCTTCAGAGTATGGAGAAGACCAAATAATGGCAGGACTTTCAAAACTTTCATTTGAAAATATGATTCTGGTAACTCATGTGCCCCCTTATGGAACTAAATTGGACACGATTGGAGGTAACAAATCAATAGGAAGTACTTCAGTTAGATCCATTATAGAAAAAATGCAGCCATTAGTTGCAGTCTCGGGACACGTTCACGAATCAAGGGCAATTGATTCTATTGGCAAAACTCAACTGTTAAATCCTGGGCCTTTAAAAGAAGGTTATTACGGAACGATAAAAATAGATGGACAAGTAGTAAAAGTCGAACTAAAAGAAATTGATTGAATATATTTAAATATAGATAAAATAAATTAATTGCATGATTTACGAGATTTTAATAGGCGCGATAGTTTTAATAGCCATCCTTTTTGTATTATATTTCTTTTACTCTCCAAAGAAGGAGGGAATTCCGAAGGTACCTGCCAAGAAACCAATCTCAAGAGAAAATGTTCCTTCAGTTCCGTATTATTCAGAAGGCGAGGTAATAGTAGAGGATGAACTATTTGGAATGAAAATGATCTGGGACGCTTATGAAGATAGGGTAGAGAATTTTATCAAGTTCCTTGAAAGCTCAAGAGGCGTTCAGGACCCCAAGGTTATAAGTACCTTTCAGGAAATAGAAGGAGATTATGTAAAAATGAAAAAAAGGCTTCAACCATTCTTAAGAGATCATATGGTAAAAAGGATGGATGAAAGGATTTTATATGCCAGAGAACTAATAAATAAAAAATTCAGGTATTAGCTTTGGCCTTTATCTACAATAAACTTTAATATTAATCTATTTTATAATCCTTGATGTTTGGAATTCCTTTAATAATAATTATTTCTTCGATAATACTGGGCATCTATTTTCCCTCTTACGGAAAAGAGATATCCCCAATTGTGCCAATTCTACAAAGCATCCTAATCTTCTTATCTACAATTAAAGTCGATTTCAAGATTTATAAGAAATACATGGAACTCCTAAAGCCATTTTTACTGGGATTCTTCACATGCTATGCTTTCATTCCCGTACTCTTCTTTTTAGTAGGAGTATCTCTTCTTAAAATGAATTTAATCAATTTTCCGTTATTTATTGGAATGATCATCACAGGGGCTGTGCCACTAGCGGCAGGGTCAACCCTAGTATGGTCCAAAGAGTTAGGTGGAAAAGTTGAGATTACTTTGCTTTTGATAGTAACAACTATACTATTGTCACCGCTAATAACTCCAACTTACATATATCTAATTCTAAGAGATGAAATAAACGTCAACACCCAAAAGATGTTCTTAGAGATGGCACTAATAATCTTCATCCCTGTTTTGATTTCAATTATTGTAAAGAAAAAGTTTGCAAAAAATTTGAATTCAAATCTTTCTTTTTTTGTTATGGGAATCATAATATACGTAGCAGTTTCTAAAAGTGTCGAGAGGCTCGATATAGTAAAAGATTACTTATTTCTTTCAATATTTCTATCTCTCTTTTTTATGATTGTTACCCTTTTATTTATGACAATTTTTTCCAATATCTTAAAATTAAAAATAGAGGAAAAAGAATCAATTTTTATACCGTCATTTTTTAAGAATATAAGCCTTGCAATAATTGTTGTTTCATTTTTTGAGCCTGAAGTTGTGTTCTTCCCAGTTGTTTACTACATTATTGAACAGCTTTTTTCCCCACTTTATTATGAAATAAAAAAACTAAAATTTAAATCAATAAATTATTTAAAATAAAAACAATTATGTTATAAGGGAATTAAATGAGTGTAAAAAATAGATCATGGCAAGAAAAATTAGAAGATAGCAAAGGTTTGCCTAAAGTTGAACCAATAACTGAGAAGATGTCTAAACGGTGGGGGGAGGGTACCGTTGTTATTCCTGCCCCAATTGAAGTCAATGACATAATGAGAACTGTTCCAGAAGGAAAGCTAATTACAATTGAACATATAAGAAAAAAACTTGCTGAGAAACATCATGCATCTATAGGCTGCCCTTTGACTACTGGAATTTTTGCTTGGATTAGTGCTCATGCTGCAAATGAGGCTGCTTTGGAGGGAAAAACAGATATTACTCCCTATTGGAGAACTCTAAAAACTGGGGGAGTAGTTAATGAAAAGTACCCGGGTGGCATTAATCATCAGAAACAGCTTTTGGAAAGAGAAGGCCATAAAATAATTCAGAAAGGCAAAAAATATATTATCCAAGATTATGAAAAAAAGTTAATCTAATTAGTGAGCCTTATTTTATAAATTAATTTATTTATCTTTATAGTTAACAGTAAAAAGCTTTTTAAAAATACAAAATCATTATAATCTAGAGGGATTTTTTGATAGAAATAAGATTTCATGGAAGAGGGGGACAAGGTGCTGTAGTTGCATCAAATATTCTAGCCGATGCTGCTTTTCGAGAAGGAAAATATGTTCAAGCTTTTCCATACTTTGGTGTTGAAAGAAGAGGCGCACCAGTTACTTCATTTACAAGAATAGATAAAAATCCCATTAAAATAAGAAGTCAGGTCTATAATCCAAATTATATTGTTGTCCTTGACCCAACGCTAATGGATGTCACAGATGTAACTTCTGGTCTGGGTAAAGGCGGAGTAGTTCTTATAAATTCTGATAAAGATCCCAAGTATTACAATCTTTCTTTTAAGACAGCAACTATTGATGCAACATCAATTGCATTAGAAAATAGACTGGGCTCAAAAATGGCACCGATTGTAAATACTTCAATTCTTGGCGCATTTGCCAAAATATCAGGAGAAGTTATGCTTGAATCTATAATATTAGCAATAAAGGAGAATATACCTTCTAAAAAAGAGGAGAATATTAAGGCCGCAACTCAGGCCTATGATAAAACAATAATGTAATGATCATATGAAAAAATTAGAAAAATTATCTTCAATTAAGGATTTACCAGAGGCTCCCATATCAAATGTTCCATCCCTTAATCAAAAAACTGGAACATGGAGAGTCTTTAGACCAGAGGTAGATAAAGACAAATGTATCAAATGTAGTATTTGCTGGAGATGCTGTCCCGACATAGCTATAGATGTAGATGAAGAAGGATTCCCCATTATTAATTATGATTACTGTAAGGGATGTGGAATATGCGCTCACGAATGCCCTAAAACTGCAATTAGAATGGAGAGGGAGGGAAAATAATGGTAAAGAAGATAATGACTGGCGACATAGCAGCTGCTTGGGGAGCAAGGCTTTCTAGGGCAGAAGTAATAGCTGCCTACCCTATAACACCCCAGACAATTATCGTTGAGAAACTTGCACAGTTTGTTTCAGACGGGGAACTCAAAGCTGAATATCTTCACGTGGAATCAGAACATTCTGCAATGGCCGCATGTATCGCAGCTTCTCAGACAGGAGCCAGAACATTTACGGCCACATCGTCTCAAGGATTAGTATTAATGCATGAACTCCTTCATTGGGCTTCTGGAGCAAGAACTCCCGTAGTCATGGCAAATGTAAATAGAGCTTTGGCCCCACCTTGGAATGTATGGGTTGAACATACGGATATGATGTCTCAAAGGGATACTGGATGGATACAATTTTATGCTGAAAGTAATCAAGAAGTACTAGATACCATAATAATGTCCTACAAATTATGCGAGGACAAAGAAATCCAGTTACCAGCCATGATAGGATTAGATGCTTTTTATTTATCTCATACATCAGAAATTGTTGACATCCCTGATCAAGATTCAGTTGATAAGTTTCTTCCACAATACGATCCTATGTATCCGCTCGATATAGAGAATCCACTAAGCATTGGATCTCTTTCAATGCCTCATCAGTGGTACTCTGAATTCAGGTACAAAATACAAGAGGCCATGGAAAGAGTAATACCAAAATTGAATCAAATTGAAGAAGAGTTCTATAAAGAATTTGGGAGAAAATATACTGGCCCCCTGGAACTTTATAATACTGATGACGCAGAAGTTGTCCTGATTGTTTCAGGTGCGGCTGCTGGAACTGTTAAAGAAACTGTAGATATATTCAGAAAAAAAGGAATAAAAGTTGGGCTTATTAGATTGAGAATGTTTAGGCCATTTCCTTCAGAGGAACTAAATAAAGCATTATCAAAAGCCCTTTTTGTAGGTGTAATTGATAGATCTTTCTCTTTCGGGCATGAAGGTGCAATTTTTTCTGAGTTGAAAGCATCTCTTTATGGTGTAAAGCATTCACCCCCAATTAAGAATTTCATTCTTGGTATAGGTGGCAGAGATATCACTACAGATACCATTAGCAGAGTTTATAATAATTGTTTTAATTGTTTAAAGAATAATAAAATTGACAATCCAGTTGAGTGGATTGATATTAGGGTGTAATTATGAAAAGAGCAGGTATACCTACTGAAGAATTTATTTATTCTGGTCACACGGCATGCCCCGGATGTGGAGCTATGCTAGTTGCTAGATATCTCCTAAAAGTTTTGGGAAAAAACACAATAATGAACATACCTGCTTGTTGCTTTGCGGCAATACCCGGAACTTTCCCTGATACCTGTTTAGGTATACCCTTATTGTACAATGCCTTTGAAACAACTGCTGCTACAGCATCAGGTATTGAAGCGGCTTTGAAGATTAAAGGTAAAAAGGAAAAGATTACAGTTGTTGGCTTTGCAGGCGACGGAGGTACAGCAGATATAGGGATTCAAGCACTTTCTGGCGCCATTGAAAGAGGTCATGAAATTATGTATGTATGCTACGATAATGAAGCATACATGAACACTGGGATGCAAACCTCTAGTCTCACCCCAATGGGAGCTACAACTACTACAAATCCAGTTGGTAAACACGGTGGAGGATGGAGAATTAGAAATAAGAAGAATATGATGGAGATCGTAGCAGCACACAACATTCCTTATGCAGCTACAGTTAATCCATCTTATCCAATGGATTTCATAAAAAAAATAGAAAAGGCAAAGAGCATCAAAGGACCTTCGTATATCCACGCTTATTCTGTTTGCCCAACTGGATGGAGATACCAACCAGAACTTGGCTTAGAAATAGGGAGACTTGCAACAGAGACTGGAATATTTCCCTTATATGAATTTGAAAATGGCACCTACACCATAAATTATAAGAAAAAGACAAAGCAAGTCATTGAATACTACAAATTACAGGGAAGATTCAGACATTTGCCAGAGGATTTCGTTAAAGAGGTACAGACAGTCATAGATAAAGAATGGCAAAGACTCCAAGATAAAGAAGAATGCAGTCATAGGCAAAAATTATAGATTATTAAAGCAAGATTTTTATAGAACATATGCTAACTATTGTATATTAAAAATAACTTAGATGTGTTTATTGATGAGATTTCTACATATTAGGCCTTACTTGGTATCAATATTAATAACAATATTGTTCTTATTAAGTTGGGCAATATTTATACTTATCAAAATCAATATACCAATAAATTACCTTGATGGAGATTCTCAAGGCTATATGCTGACTGTGACAACTTTACTTTTCTCGTTTTTAGTAGGCCATTACTTCAATTCACGTTATGGAAGATATATTATGATTAGAGACTATCATATTTCAAGACATTCAAAATGCATTTCACTTATAGACATATCCAATTCATTTACTAATAGCGAAACTCTTATGAAAAAGGTATGTGAAAAACTTAGCGATATAGCCATTATCAAAGAGTTGTGCGGTTGGAGTGAAGGATATATTGAAGAGCCTTACTATAGAAATCTATATTGCCTTTTAGAGGAAACGGAAATAATAAGTAATAAAGATTCAACAAACTACAAGATATTTTTTGATACAATAAATGAAATAAATGAATTCTCAAGAAAACTAAACACTGTTGGCAGAGATAAATTCGGATATTTACGGTGGCTTCTACTTGCCTCCCTGTCCTCAGTCATAATACTACTTACACTTTCAGTTCCATCTTCTAATTTTATTAATTTAGCCCTCCTCATGTTATTCCCCCCAATTATCTTCTTGGTCGTCTATACCATTATGAGTTACCAAAATATGGCGTTTCATATAGAAAGAACTTCAATAGAGATAAACCAGAAAATATTTGATGAAATTGGAAAGAAAAGGTTCTATAAGAAGAATAGGCTAAGATTTGTTAGAGTTGATATCAGAAAAAACAAAGACCTCTACATAACAGAAGATGAACTCACAGAAAGAGACAGGGATATCTATTTGGATTATATCGACAAGAAATTTTATGTCAATAGATCAAACAAAAAACAGCGCAACTAGAAATTATTATTTAACTGGACGAACTTCCAGTAGAAATAAAGGGGTAATAGACATTATTATACTATGATTATAAAGACATAACTCATTTGTATATATGAATAATAAATAATCATAATCCTAATTTATCTTCTAATAAATAAGCAATAATTAAAAATTATATTTAAATATTAGTTTATGCACAAATCAATAAATCTAAATTTTTCTGAATCAAATAATCCCTTGTCTCCAATCTTTATTTTTGGGATAACTAGTAATGCCATGAAAGATAAAGTCATGAAAGGCGCATGTAAAGTACATCCCAAAGACTTGGCAAAGTTAGTAACATGCCTGTAGCTATCTGCAACTTTAGAGTATTCTTCAAATGTCATTATGCCAGCAACTGGGAGTTCTAAAAAGATTTTATTTTCTCCACAGACACACCCAATGCCCCCTCTATTTTCGATAATCATGTTTACGGCGTTACATATATCTTCGTCAGAAACACCAACGACAACTATGTTATGAGAATCATGCGCTATGCTAGAAGCTATTGCTCCTTTCTTTAGGCCAAAATTTCTTATAAATCCAATTGGAACTTCGGAATCAGTATAGCGATTCACAACTGCAATTTTTAATATGTCTCTTTCTACGTCAGATACTAAATTGCCGTTGACTATTTTGGGTTCAATAACTATGTCATTTGTAATAAGTTGACCGTCAATTGCTTCAATAACGTTTATAGTGCCTCTTTTATTGGATAAACTAAAATCTAATATCTTTTTCTTTTCTACATTAAAGTTATTTATTGTTTCAAAACTCCTGTGTTCGATGTTTGTTTTACCTTTATGAGAAACGACATTTCCATTGATATAGGTTGTGAGGATATTCAATTCTTTTAGATTATCTACAATTAAGAAGTCGGCCGGATCGCCTTCTTGTAGCAGTCCAACATCAAGCCCGTAATGTTTAACAGGATTTACAGATGAAACATTTAATATTTTGAAAATATCAATACCGTAATTTATTGACCTTCTCACCATCTGATCAATGTGCCCTTTAATCAAATCATCCGGATGTTTATCATCACTACAAAACATGCAGGATTCATAATGTGTATCGACAAGAGGAATTAATGCTTCAAAATTTTCTGCGGCAGAGCCTTCCCTGATCTGTATTTTCATTCCCTTTTCTATCTTCTCAAGCCCTTCGGCTCTACGAACGCACTCGTGATCTGTAGTAATCCCTTTGCCGATATATTTTTCCAGTGCTTCTCCAGATAATCCTGGAGCATGGCCATCAATTTTCCTAGAATATTTTTTTGCAACATTTATTTTTTCTATTAGTTCACTATCATTATTTATGACACCAAATGTATTCATTACCTCTCCTAAAAATTTAACATTGTCATTTCTAAATATCTCTTCAACTTCCTTAGCCCCAAGACAAGCCCCACTTGTCTCAAAAGACGTTGCCGGAACGCAGGAGGATGCCCCAAAATAAAATTTTAGAGGAGAAAGTTTAGAATTTTCAATCATGTACTCTATTCCTTTTATTCCTAAGACATTGGCTATTTCGTGAGGGTCTGAAACAGTCGCTACAGTTCCATGGATAACTGCAATTCTAGAAAACTCGTAAGGGATTAACATTGAACTTTCTATGTGTATGTGAGAATCGACAAATCCAGGTATAATAAAATTAGAATAAATATTATCATCTCTTTGAATTTCTAAGATTTTGCCATTTGAAATAGTTATTTTGCCCGGGTATATTTCACGATGAATTGGATCTACAATATTTCCAGAAATAACATTCATATTTTTATCCATGAAAACCATAATTCAAAAATCAAAATGATATATAAAATTTTTGAATTAGTTTGAGATATCTACAAAAATAGAGATATTATGGATATAGATTGTTATCTTGGTAAAGTAAGGCATAATCAAAATACATATAAAAACATAATCATTATTACGAATAGGTGATTGATATTTGCAGTGTTGGTGGAAGTTTTGATGTGGATATGCCTGAAGGCCCCGAAGGCTATGTTTGTACCGAATGCGGTACACAGTATAAAGGAATTGGAAAAAATCCAAAATGCCCAAAATGCTCTTCAGACAAGGTAATAAAAATTGGATAATAATTTATTTCTTCCTTTGACTAATGAGGAGATATTATTTCTATCTCATAATGATTACTTCTTAGGAATAGTTAAATCTAAAGGTAAATCCTTCTTATTGGAAACTGATAAGGAAGAGATAGTACTTGGAACTGGAAATGATGATATCCTTGCTGTTTTCTCTTTCGCAAAAGACAAAAAAATCAAGACAATCATGATTTCGGCATTATACTCCCTGCGAGAGTTATCTTTTCCACTTATAGTCCTAAATAAGGGACATCCTGCTTCCAAGAGACTTAAATTGGTCTTTGGATGCGGAGATAAAATAATTCTAGATTCATGTATAGAGGCAGGCACTCATCCCGATCAGCATCTTCTCTGCTCCACAGAAGATTTATCGGGACTTTGTGTATTATCAAAAAAAGAAGGTATTGAAATAGTTGATCCTCTTAAGAGAAAAATAGAAATAGAAAAAATGCCTTTTGAGTTAAGATTATAAAATCACGGGGCATATTAAATATTATGAAGATTCTTTATTTTGGAGATTTAAAGGATATAACTTTGAAAAGAGAAGAAATTATTGAAGTTGAATCAATTAAAATTGGCGCACTAAAGAATCTTCTTTCAGAAAAATATCCTCCCTTGAAGGAATCTTTTTTAAAGGATGAGATAAGGATTATATTAAATGGAAAGGACTATTCTTTTACAGGTGGAGATGAAACTCTAGTTTTAAAAGGATTTGAGATAGCTCTTTTTTCTCCTGTAGGGGGCGGATAAATGTTTGAAATAAAGGCAAAAGATGGGTTAGGCAGAATAGGGAAATTATCGATAGGCAAAAAAAAAGTTGAGACCCCAACACTAATGCCTGTTATTAATCCCAATAAGATAGTTATTGCCCCAAAGGATATGGCCGATTATGGGGCAGAAATGCTAATCACAAATTCATATATTATTTACAGAACTCCAAAACTCAAAGAAGATGCTCTTGAAAAAGGAGTTCACAAAATGCTCGATTTTAACGGAGTTATAGAAACTGATTCCGGCTCTTTTCAGATGGCTGCATATGGTGATATAGAAATAGAAAACAAAGAGATACTACAATTTCAAAAAGACATTGGAGTTGATATCGGAACGTTTCTTGATATACCAACTCATCCCGATGAACCTCATAGAAAGACTCTTTCAGATCTAGAGATAACTCTAGAAAGGGCAAGAGAAGCAATCGAATTTGACATAGCCCTAAATGGAACAATTCAAGGAGGAACTCACCTAGATCTAAGGAAAAAATCAGCAGAGGAGATGAGTAAATTACCTTTTACAGTGAACCCAATAGGTGGAGTTGTTCCATTAATGATGGAATACCGATTTAGTGAATTGGTTGATATTATTCTAACAGTGAAAGGTAGTCTTTCGCCCTCAAGACCAGTTCATCTTTTCGGTGCCGGCCATCCAATGTTATTGTCATTATCAGTTCTTTTAGGTTGCGACCTATTTGACTCCGCAGCATATGTTCTCTATGCACAGGATTCAAGATATTTAACTTCTTATGGTACAAAAAAACTTAATGAAATGAAATATTTACCATGTAACTGCCCAGTTTGCAGAAAATATACCGCTCAAGAGCTAATTAATGAAAATGATCAAAAAAGATTAGAACTTCTTTCAAGTCACAACTTGTATGCAACTTTTGAAGAAATTAAAATAATTAAGGAAGCCATACATGAAGGAAATTTATTTGAACTTGTCGAAACTAGAATCAGGAGCCATCCGAGATTACTACTTGCATACAGAAGAATCAAAGATTATTATGATCTTTTAGAAGAATATGATCCCTTTACAAAAAGATCTTCGATATTCTATACTGGTACAGAATCCAATCTAAGGCCAATAATGCAAAGAACTAAGGATAGAATAAAACACATCGAATCTAAAAAATACGATGAGCATCTTTTCTTTGGTAAATTCCCAAAAGAACTTGAGTTTACTTATCCTTTTGGCCAATGTGAAATGGAAGAAGAAAGAAAAGGTAGAGGGGATCCTGAATTAAATGACGAGGACATAGTAAAAGTAATTGCAGAATATCAGTTTGGGCCAAATGTTGGAGAAAAGCTCTTCCACGATGTAGTTGTTAAGAGATCAAAAACTGGAATGATCCGTTATGTCTTTGATAAAAATGGAACTATGCTTGCAACTATAAGGGCCAGAGATGGGTTATTTACTCCAAATATTGAGGGGTTAAAAAGATTGAAGGATATAATACCATATCCCAAATACAGGATAATTGTGGATGATGAAGCTGCACCGTTCATAAAAGACGGTGCAAATGTATTTTCAAAGTTTGTTTTGGATCTTGATAAAAATCTTAGGGCTTATGAAGAAATTCTTATTGTGGACTCGAAAGACAATCTTTTAGGAACAGGAACTTTAATGCTTTCCCCTAAAGAGGTTAGGGCCTTTGACAGAGGAATGGCTGTTAGGACAAGGTGGGGGATAGAAAAAAATAATATCAAAGAAAACCAGATAGAAGACTAGAGCCGATAATAAATCTAAATGTTAGATATCCAATTGCAGTTAAAATAATACTGTGTTTAATTCCCGAAAATAAAGAATTTGTTGTCATCTTCCCAATCATGAGCCCTGCCAAAGCACCATGTATGATGAGCATGTTTTGGAATGTAGTCTTAAATGCTTCTTTATTTATTGACTCTTTGGCAGTTGGAAGTGTTATTTCTGAGAATATTTCAACGAACTGGGTCTGAAGTAAGAAAACTACTGAAAGGAAGACAAGATAAGAAATATAAATAATGCCTGTATACTGGCCTAGCTTAGAAGCCTGCTCTTTTGCAAGGCCTCTTGTCATTCTTGCACTTTCTGCTGCAGACTCTAAAATCTTTATGATATTTCCTCCGGCATGATGGGCAATAACAATAAGTGATACTGTCCCTTGTACATTTTCACTTTTTACCTTATCTGAAAAAGATGTTAAGACCTCATCAAATGGGATACCCCATGATATCTTTGAGGCCATAATCTTTATTTCATCGGTAAGTCTCCCATAATCGTCCTCCTGCGCCATCTTTATGGCTTGAGGAAGGGTCATTCCGGCGGCTTGAGAATCAGCAAGTGCTCTTAGAAATTCAGGGAACTGATCTTCGATTTCGGTGATCCATGCTTGCTCCCTCATTTTTAATACGAGGTAAGGGCCAACTGCAACGATTATACCTGCAATAGCTAGTTCACTTAAGTTTAAAATAAAGAATCCGATTAAACTGAGAATTATCCCTGCGGCGATACTACCAATCGTTACATAAACATTATAATTTTTTTTCCTCAAATTTCCACCTGCATTACCTCTTTGGGGCCACCTGGTCCACTGCTATTATAAATATAGCATAGCCGATAGGCAGTCCAAAATATACAACAATATTATTAATCAAATTTACCTGTGACATTGGAGTTCCCATTATACCCATAATTGTTGTCATGATAATAATGAATACTGGCCCTACAACTAAAGCTGTGACATAAGTTTCCGCTATTAAACCAATAGTTTCTATCGCGGCTTCAGTTTTCATTCTTTCAACTTCCATTAATCTGTTTCCTTCAAGATACAGATACTCTCTGAGATTTCCACCTGTTCTTATGGTGGCTATCATCTTCCATATAAGTTCACTGAATAGAGGGGAAGGAGACCTGTTAGCTGCCCTCTGAAGAGCTTGAACTAAATCGAGTCCAAAGTTTTCAATATCATTTAAAATCTTTTCCGATTCTCTTGATACCTCCCCATATCTTCTAAACTCTACAAGTGACCAAAATATAACGGCGGGAGGTACTCCTGTTCCAGCTATTGTTGCCATTGTATTAACAGCGTTTGTAAGTGCAAGATTAATTTTTCTTGATCTTTCTCCAGCTTTAAACGATGGATAAACCCAGAAAACTAGAAAAGTTGTAACAGCAGTTAAAATTGAAATTAAAACAATTAAGACTAAATTAAAGACAAAATCAACAGGCTTACTGGGGGAGATAATTTCATTTATAAAATTTCCCAAAAACATAGGAACAATAATAATTGATACTAATAAAGCAATAATACCTGCAATAGCGGTACTAAGCATCATTGCACTAACATAAGCGCCAAGATTTAACGGTATGTCACCTTTTCTTAAAGGGCCGTGAAGTTCTTCAAAACTTTTTAGCCTTTTGTCTACCAAAAAACCAAATCTTTTATGGGCCATCTTCCCATAATTCATGAAGAAGCCCCTTTTTTCGTATCTTTCGATTTCTTGGACTGCAATGTCCTTCTCTTTTTTTCTGCCTAACATAGGCTCAACTTTTTATTTTTTGTAAAATTGAATCCGGATCTCTCATGTATACCTTTATTATATCCCCTACATCTCTAAAGTTAACTATATTATTCTCGGCCATCCAGCCTAAAACAAGAGATCTCCTGTTTATTTCTTCCCAGACTTCTTCTTGAGTCATACCCCGGGATATGGATATTCTTTTTACTATGCTACTCTCTTTTGCGTCATATATAAATTCATCAGAACCTGGATCCCATCTAAAAACAGTTTGGTAAATAGGTTCCCCTTTTTTCAAATCCATTCCAGTTATTTCAACAACTTCTTTTACTCTTCTGATTGCTTTTCCTTCTATTTTTGCATGAGTTAATAAGAAACAAATATTTAATGATTGAAGTAGCGCCGGGGAGAGACTAATGGGTCTTGTGGTAAGCCTATTAATTAAAGCTTCCATTGAATCAGCATGTATTGTCCCCATACCAGGGTGTCCTGTGGCCATACCAGTAAACATAACGTTAGCTTCAGCCCCTCTAATTTCTCCAACTACAAGGTAATCAGGCCTTTGTCTTAATGCAGCCCTTAGTAAGTCAAACATGTCAACCTCCCCTTGTTTCTTTCCTTCAGAGGTAGAGGCACCGAAACCAGATCTAGTGACTGCAGGTAACCAATGTTCTTGGGGGAGATTTAATTCTTGAGTATCTTCAATTGTTACTATTTTTGCTTCAGGAGGCAAAAAGATAGCAAGGGCATTTAACATCGAGGTTTTACCAGTAGCTGTTCCTCCAGAGATAATTGTGGAAGCCGTATAAGAGTGTTCAAGAGCCAACCACATATATGCAAATATCCTTGGTGGGCAGGACTTGTAATTTATCAATTGTACAGGGGTCATTGGATCTGTTTTAAATCTTCTAATAGTAAAAGTAGGGCCATGCTGCGTGACTTCTCTTCCAAATGTAGCCTGGACCCTTGAGTTATTTGGCAATCTTCCATCGAGTAAAGGTTCTGCAACTGAGATATGCCTATTACATCTTTGTGCCATCTTGATGATTATGCTGTTTGCATCATCATCTGATTTGAAAACTATATTTGAAGGAAGAGATCCGTATTTTGCATGATAAACATAAATTGGAATTCCTGTTCCATCGCAACTTATATCTTCTATTAAAGCATCATGAAACAAAGGTTCTATCGCACCAAGCCCGATATAATTTCTTCTTAAATAATACATAATTTTTTCAAATGCATCAGGAGATAACTTGAGATTTAATTCATCAACAACTTCCAAAGCCTTGTTTTCTAAATAATCAACTAATTCACTCTTTTCTTGAAGACTTTTGAAATCTACTTCAAGTTCTTCTTGAATTATACCTTGAATGGTCATAAGTCTAGTTTTTTCATCTTCAGAGAGTTCAGGTTCTTCAATTAGATATACCAGTTTAGTTATTTTTTCATCCCATTTTATCCTTGCATAAGCATATGGCTCTACTAACGGATATCTTTCATTAAATCCTGTGTAATCTTGAGTTTTCCATTTCTGAGGGATGACGAGTATATCTTGGTCCTTCATTATTACTCTCCTTTCTTCTTCCATCGAGGGAAGTCTACCACCTTGTATGGTAACAGGACCTGATATAACAAAAGTTGCACTGCCTACTGTTGATGCGACTTGAGCTGTGACTTCACTTTTTATTTTTTCGGATATTTCCTTCTTTGTTTCGCCCAATATATCCTCTGGGGCGGAAATTGCTCCAAATCCACCTAATGATGCGCCTTCTTTCTTTAAAAAGTCAACTTCACTCTTTTTCTTGAGCTTCTCATAACTAGATTTTGGTTCGCTATCTAGTAAAATGTCAGATTCTTTGAGTTTTTTTATTAATTTGAGAGCTCCTCTTTTTCTCATAACTCATTCCTCTATTATTAGTTTCTATTAATGCATATAAATAGTTATCGGTATTGGAAGATAAATTTAAACTATTGATAAACTTTAAAGTTATAATACTGACTTGTTTCTTTTTTAATGCCGTCAATCTCAAATGAATATGTGTATACGAGCAGGTAATCACCTGGTCTTCTTACATTATATCGGTATGTAGATAACAAAGTAGTAAATTCTTCAATATTAGACCTTCCTGACCGCTCCAGAATTGGGGTGTATTGGTAATATGGAACTCTTTTAAGTAATACTCTTCTAGATTCATCTTTATGATACGGAATTATAGATATTACTTTGAATCCAATCCCGCCACAATAGAACACATCATTTTCTAGAATTTTATTAGAGCCATTAACATAAATATACCCATCATTTTCATCGATAGTTCCATTCTTGTTTTCATCTACCCTGATTTTTATATGTTTGTTCAATGTGTTTATTTCTTCAAATTTTGTTTTAGTGTCGCTAAGCCAAACTTCCTGGCCCTGCAGAGGGTAATACATATCATATTCAAAAAAGTTTTCGCTGTTAATGGATGAGAAGCATGCGAGTATCCCATCATCTGTTATTACCGCTCCATTGGTATCACTTGAAAAAGAAGGGCTTTTGGATTCAATTATTATTTTCTCATCTTCGTAGCTATACTTCCATGTATTGACCACTTTGTATTCTTCTTGATTCCATCCGTAAAAAAGTCTTGTTTTCCCAATAGGAAATTGTTTCATTTCTGAAGTCATGTCAAAATATTTAAAGTAAACGTGCCATTTATCATCTTTATTTAAAAAAGTAACACCATCCAATACTAAAACGTAATTATCCAAAACTACCGGGTCTCCAATCTCTAAGGATATATCTTCTCCTGAGAGGGTTTCAAGAATTATTTGGTATGGATCAACCTTGTCTGGCTCATACTCGATTAAACGTATTTCATATGTATTGCTACCTAATTTGAAATCTCCATAAATTGTTTTAGGGTGATCAACCATAACTTCTAAAGTATCAGTGCTTCTTCTGAGAAAACTAACTAAATTGCTAGAGATACTTCTGACAACATATTCTTCCCCTCTCAAATTAAATTGAAATCCTTCTTCAATAGGATAGGCTGAAACACAATTTAAGGTTCCTAAAGCATCATCTCGGCTACATCTCTGGGGATCTATTCGTGTTTCATTAGTTCCGTTCAATTCATAGATGTCTATTATTTTTTTATCTAAAGTATTAATCTTAACTTTATATCTAGAACCCTCTGATTCAAAGATTCCTTCATCAAGGATTAAATAAACATTAATTATTTCCCACATCTTTATTGTACTCCCCAGTTTTTTTGAGCCGTTGATATCCTTGTCTGTTATAGGACTTTCAAGGTCATTGTGGATAGAAGAAGAAACAATAACTGTATCCCCTGTTATGATCTCTGTAGTTCTGATACCATTCTCTTTAATTGCCATTATATCTATTAACCCGTATCGTAATCCGGGGGCTTCATTAGGATCAAATGATTGTTTTCTTCTTTCAGTTTCCTGAAGAGAAATTTGTATGTTGAATATTGTATATTTGACATAGTCATCTTTTTGTCCATTTGAGATATATTTAATGTCAGTAATTTTGATTAGGTAATTATCTAATAAGAATACATTTCCTTCATAAAATTTAGAAACGCCGTCAACATTGATTTGATTTCCATTCTGGTCTAAAATATTTACATAATTACTTCCGTCATTTCCTATGCCCAGAGAATAGTTTTCTAAGAAAGGAGCTCTGTTTTCAATGTTATTGATTCCTGCATACGAAGTTCTATACTCCCCTAAAGTATATGCTCTATTGTTATAGATTAATCTTGAACCAGACGAATAATTTCCTTCTTTAAATATAGTTTGGCCGTTTCTATGAATAACATACGGATTCAAAGGTGAAGCCTCAGAAACTTTATCCAATGGAGCAATCTCAAACTCCCCAATATCTGAACTCATTATATATCTTTTAGGGGAATCTGAGACCTTCTTCGTATCGATTAATATTTTTCTATTGAAGTTCCCAACTTCAAATATAGAAGGCCCAATAAATAAAACATCATCATCAAAAGTTATGCTACTTGATTTAGTTACTTCTATACCCACATCAAGCCTTGAAAGATAATAATTCAATTCTTTTTCTTCGATTGCATAATGGGCAGAATATATACCTGCAAATGCATTATGTATTGAATCAAGTTTTCCAGTTCTATATATCTCTTCGAATGCATTCTTAGAAGTATCTCTAAAAGAACTCTCTACATAACTTGATATAAAGGGAATATCCGAATAGCTAATATCTTCCACAGACTGCGATACTTGTTTATAGGAAATAAGTGAATATTGGATAGCTAGAAGAGATATTACCACAAGGATTGCAGCAAAGATAAAAAATTGGGATTTATTATTCAAAATTTCTCCCTCCCCATTATTAGAGATACATAATAGGCTCTGACATTACCGCTAGTGTCTATAGTAGAAACAATTCTTTTGGCAGAGATAATTGAATCCATCTCTCCAGGTTTTTCTAGAATAATTATATCCTTCTTATAGGGAATAATGTTGATAATAATATGGCCATTGGATCCATTATAAGACAAAGTTTTAATATTTCCTGAATAATCTCCAAAAACAGTCCAGTCTCCTTGTCTTAAGCCTTTAGTATATGTGGTAAAATGATTTGGCTCGCCGATTTTTTTTTCAACGTCAAGTGTATCTGCGCTTACACTGTCATAAACATTGAATCTAAAAGTATCCCCGAAGATATTGACTGTTTTTGTATTAGTTCCAATTAAATCAATGTACATTGTTTCATCAAGTAATACAAAGGATATAGAATTACCATCTCTTGCAATGTTGGATATCTGATAAGTATACTCATAAGTGGCGCCATCTGAATATGATGAAAAAGAAACTAAATCTCCCACCTTTAGGGGAGTTTTGCTTGAAAGTTTTGTCGTTGAAGTGGAAAAATCCAAAGGATTTGAAGGGTTTCCCCTCTCAAGTTTTAAATACACTGTATCGTAACCTGGTATTTCTTCGATTAGGTCAACTATTAACAAACCATATATTGTTACACTACCTCCATCGGGGAAATATATTGTGTAATCCCCCGGCCATCCTGTCTGCGTTTCATGGAACTTCCAAATAGTACTGCCATTATTTAGAGAATCTACTTTGTAACCATTTGTAAGAAATCCGGGCCTACTAGTATCTTCACTGGCTTCGCCGTGCGTGCCTATATATACTATATTCGAGATCTCAAAGATATTAAATTTGTAAGCGTATCCTGAAGGGATAAGAGATCCAAGTTTCGTTCTAAGAGCATTGAACTCTCTATTTGTAATATAGTAACCAAGTTCACTTTGATTGTTGATTACACCTTTTTCTAATATTACTAGAACATCTTCTGCAGAGTTTCTTGCGTTTATTACCTCCCATGAGGGATTAGAAGAAAATGTTGTCCCTGCACCACTTAGTATGAATGAAACTCCCAATATCATTATAACTGCTGCGATTATTGCCTCAAATGTTCTCATTACAGATTTGTTATTCATGAGCATAATCTATTTCCCTCCCACAAAATCAAAGTAAGTCTCTTTTCGGATAAGTTTCCAAATTCTTCCACTAAGACAAGTCTAGATATGACAAGAACTATATTTGAATAACTTCTATTTGCGCCCATAATTATATCAGCTGCGTCAATATTCAGAATCTGTGCTCCATCTCCTGATTTAAAGATGTCTGTAACTATATAGCTTCTAGAATCAAGTATGAAATTATCACCCTTAATAAATCCCGACTTTGGATTATTGTTTTCATCACGGCCGTAAATCTCATTTGTAACTTCGTCTTGAAAATCTTTGTTCATATTTATATCAATAAAAAGATGATCATATTCACTGTTATTATCTTCATCTACCACTAAGAATTCATAATATCTAATTCCTAGAGACGTGGGTTCAGTATTAAAATGTGGAGGGTGTGTATCATTGGGAGAAGACCCATCGGGAAGTGAATAATTGTATTCATCGATATCACTCTGCGTCATTGTAGCTATAGTGTTGACTTCTGTATGGGTAGAAGATATTACTATCTGAAGATCATAAACAGATTTTTTATTTGAATAGTCTAATAATCCAAGTTTTCTTAATAGTGAAATATAACTATTAGTTGAAGTTTCAAGAGGACATATTGGATATCTAGAAGTATCTTCATTTGCTACAAAGTCAACCATTTTGTCATAGGATAACACATGATTTCTTGAAACAAGACCATAAGTTGGATCAGACATTATTTTTTCTATAGAAGTAATTGCAGTCAGTTGCACATCTACATATTCAGTTTTTTCAAGATAAGGATTCAATGAATTTGCAGCAATATACACTACATAAAGAAAAGCTATGGTAAATATCCCAAGGGCAACTATATTGTCAATTATATCTTGCCCTTTTCTAGACTTTTTAAATCTAAATAAGATTTTTATTTTTAACCCTCCTGTGGATTAGGCGACAAATAAGCACCATAGCTAGTTATAACAACATATTTATTTTTTGAAGAACTTGAGATTGTCCCGTATATCTTCATTCCCCTAAGTTCTTTAATGTATTTAACGTCTGCATTATAAGGATCATAAATCGTTAAATAAGTTCCAGTTCCCTCAATAATATATTCTCTTGTACCAATTGTATTTGGTAAATCTAGATTTACCCAAATTCCTTCTTCAATTTGGATATTTTTTGTTGGTGCAGAGGTATATGCCATAATGTTGTTGAAAAGTTTTATAATTCCTCTATCAAAGTAAGTTACAATATATTCGCCTTTTATAATATCTCCAAATATTGATTCTATTTGGTAATTTTTATCAACTAACCTACCTTCGTAAGTTTCTAGATTCAATCGAGTTAAATCTTTTTTATATAAAACTAACTCATCAGATACATCGTTATTATGATTTGCATCTATTTTAATCCAGTTATCATTAATATAAGCGTCAAATCTATTAATATCATTTGGATATGAAAGATTAAAATCGGCATTAACTCTAAATTTATCGTCATAAGGATCTAGACTATCCCCATAATCGATATTTTCAGTTAATGCCATTGTATATGTAGGTAAATTATTCTTTGTTTTTGTATCTCCTGTTCTATAAAGGTTTCCTCTTTCAGTATTCCAGGAACTATAATTATCGGATATTTTGAGTGCAGAAAGAGTGCCATCTTCAGCAATAAAAATAACTTCTGATTTACCATCGTTATCGATATCATCAACAGCAACTGAAGACCTAATAGGGCTACCTTGATAATATGTCCAGAGTCTTTTTATTTTATTATCAAAACTAATTTGGGCTTCATTATTTCCTTCATCAGTTCCTCCGTCTGTATCAGTATAAGCATGAGAATATAAATAACCATTTTCTGCACCAAGAATAATATCAAATCTGCCAGTTTCACGAGTTCTGATATCCGTGCTATATCTGTTAGATTCAATTATTACAGGTGTTGCATAAGATTGTGTTCTGTTAGTAGTACCTGCTTGAGTGATATTTCCAAACACAGTATGGGTTTGTGCAAGATGTTCAATACAAATGTAATTGCCCATAGGTATGGTAACTTGTGGGCCTCTGTGGTGGTAGCCCTCTGGCCAATGCACCACAGGATGGCCAGCCGGATGTTTTGCAGCTTGATCATTGATTTCAGTGATTTCTGTATGGATAAAAGTTTGACCATCTAAAATATAAATATACAATTGGTCTCCGCCATCTCTTAGGAAAGAAAAAATAGCATCGTCATGATTTTTTTGATTGTCCGTTCTTGTTATAGTTGGAGATGAAACAATATAACCCAATAAAGCTGAAAAATCTCCAGTTATACTGGACGAAATTGATGATTTTGTTCTATTTGGTGGGCCTGAATTTTCATATTTATAGGCATATCCATCTACGTTCCCCATTACTATTTCAAGCAATCCATTGTCATTTCCATCAAGGTCACCAACCGCTGGCGAAGAACTTGGAAACATCAAATCAAGCCTATTTGAATTGACAGGATTCGGAATAAAATATTTTAGACGATATGTTCCACCAGGGGATTCGATTGCAGACCACAAAATACTGTGCGATCCATCCGGATTGGGATTACCTGAAATGACATAAAGACGATTAGTTAAGGTAACAGTTCTATTGTCATAATCTGAAGAAGGATTAATTCTTATACGTATATTAGGGCGATCATACCATTGATACCTTATTCCTGTGGCCTGTAAAGTTTGAACAACAATATCTTTATATCCATCGTTATTGATATCGGCAATAGCGGGAGCAGAAACTACACTACCTATTACGGGCACTTTCCATTTTGGATTTCCATTATTATCAAGAACCGTAATATTTGTATCTCCAAGCGACAAATTTACATATCTATTATTGCCACTTGTATTTATGACAGCAACAAAATTAACACTTCCCCCGATTATCTCATATAAATCGTCATTATCAATATCTACAACTGCAGGTGAGCCCACAATTGCCAGCCCATAAGCAGTAACAGGATTATTTCCAGTTGGCTCGCTAGGTTTATCAAATGGTTTTTTCCAAATTATATTTCCAGTTGGGCCATCAATTAAGGCAATGTTTCCATCTCTAAGACCAATTATAATATCTATATCTCCATCTCCGTCGATGTCTTTTGTAGAGGGCGAGGAAATATTTTGAATATGCGGGTAGACCATACTTGGAATACCAGATATTGAAGGAAAAGAAGGCTCTCTATCAATGTATTTAGGTGACCCCCATGATGACAAAAAAGAAACTAAATCGGATTCTGTTCTATATATGGGGATAGGTTTATTATTTGAAGGATTTGTATTTTCAATATCAAAATAAATTTCATAATATCTTTTGCTTCCTTTAGGCGTGACTGAATTAGAAGTTCCAGGTGTTTCGCCAGAATGTGTGGCGGTGGCGCCCATCGAAAAATAAACGTGCATTGGTTGATATTCTTTCCAAGTCAATTCATAAGAGGAGTTGGTTTCGTTATAATAATATACAGTAAATTCTACATTCCTATACCAGGTTAATGAATCTGCCCAGTCATTCTGCCATGATGGTGGTAATGGAGGGTCGCCCGTTAAATGTTCCATAGAGAGGGCTATTTTATTGTCACCTTTATGAAAATATTTATCGGGGATTTCAATTTCATAATGTCTCGGCCCTAAGCATCCTTGTCCCCCACTACAAGTTCCATCCTGTGCATTCCAATATCCTGCTGCGGGCCTATTATTTGCTATTTCGTATTCAGTTTGGAAATCAATTGGATCCGTGACTGAAACATTATTTACTTTTACTCTAATTTCATTATTTATGTTTTGTTCATCTTTAGAATAAGAAGTAGTAGGCAAGGTCATGACTACTTTGATATTAGCAGGTTTATCTAACTCAAAAAATAAAGTGTGCGTAAGAGTATCTAGTGGTGCGCATTGATATCTTGGGTGCTCTAGATTTGGCCTATACATATAACTTTGACTAGGTATGGAAACTTTATTTGAACAATAATCAGGTTCTAAAAGTTCAACTACCCGAATTGAATTTAAATCTAGATGTATATTTTCTAGTTCTAAAAACTCTTCTTTAGCAAGTTCGTTAATATCTGCTGTTGGATCAATTACTATTTCTATTGGTTCATTAACTCTAGTAAAATTACCTGAATCGACAATTACAAGCCTTCTAAAATGCCAGTCGTAGCCTTGTCCAAGCACACCGGGATCCCACCATTTACATACCCTTACTTTTGTATCAAGTACTGATTTTGTATCAATGGGAATGGTAGTCGCAACTACTTTACCTGCCCCCCAATTCGAAAGAATTAGAGAAGGATTGTTATTAAGGTATGGCGAATAAGGTACCTCTCTTAATAAAATTTCATTTGCTGGACCATCGACAAAAGGGTCAAGTATTGTTGCATTTGCAGAATAATAACTTCCAGCAATTTCATAAGGTTCTAAGTTCTGGGTAATATTGTGTTGTTTTGAAACTCCAATGGTATCATATTTACCTATGTCAAATGTAATGTTGACTGGAAGAAAATCATATTTCTTTTTTTGCGTTGGAGTTTGTGAAAGCATTATTAATGAACCACCACTTTTTATGTAGTTATTCAAGATGTCTTTAGTGGAACTTTCAGATAATGAGTCAATCATCTCAGAATCAGAAGGGATGAAAATATTAGTATAATAATTAATATATCTACCGTCAATTCCATTATCTTTTGAATTGACTATAAAATAGTTTGAAGGATAAACTGAATAAGTATTTTCATCACTATTATAATATTCGCTCCAATTACTCTTAGGATATTCTAAAAGAAAACAAGATTTTGCCAGAGATTCAGGTGGTTGACCCGCATCTCCGATTACTGCAGATTTGAACGTAGGAGTCAGATGAACTATGTATTCCTGACTTCTTCCTGATACCATCGGTTCAATCTTAAACAAAAAGAAATCGCCTATTATATTTTTGTCTTTTAATGCAGGAATTGTTGGATTGGAGTAAATATTATAATTGCCATCAATATAAAATCTTGTATTTAAGTATACGTTCTTTGTGTCTTTAATTTCTGCCAATATGTCTTTTGAAGACAAGGATAATAGATTAGGTTTTGAAGTATTATATTCAATTCTAAAAAATTCATTTTCCCCGATATATTTCTGGCCATCATAAGTCAAAGGTATGACCATATTTGTTTGAACAAGCGTTCTTTCAATCCAAGCAATTTCGTTGTGAGCTACCGTATTTTCTATATACGTAGCTATATTTTGAAAACTTTTTTCATCTATATTTTTAGAATAACTTTGAGAAAAATCTTCAGATGTTCTCCAAAAGAATACAACAGTTGCTAGCAATATAGCAATTAACATTATGGCCATGACTACATGCATTTGCGCTTTTTTAGATTTAATAAAATTATTATTGAATATACATCTTTTTTTCATGTGCACATCTCAATCTATTAATATCTCATGGCCGCATGCATATACAATAATATTCTGCTGTAATCTTCTTGCATCGCCAGAATAAACTTCATTTGGATGCATATTTTTACCGTATGTAGCATTTCTATTATTTTTATACCTATCTAAGTCCAAAGTTGTGACTACAATTGTAGATTCAAGACTATTAAAGATATTTCTTCGCTCTTTTACTAAAAGGACAGGACCTCCTGCTGCTTGAGGCGCGAAAATAGTTCCTCCAGAGTATGTCTTGTTAGATGATATCGGTACTGTTAATGGATCTCCCTTCTCTTGATATATCTTCTCAAAAGTTTTTAGACTGATTATGACATTATTATTTGTCCACCCAGTATCAGTTATATCAAAATAATTATGAGTGCACATTGCAAATTCATTGTACATTCTATTTACAATTGGGCTTTCTAAAGAAGATTTCTGTAAGTTATATTGTCGATTAGATAGTCCAAGATTCATGTCTAGGGTAAGCCAAGTATTCTGTTGAAATGGCTTTCCTGGTGGCCATACAGACCCAGGTCGACCTTCAATATCAAACTTAAATACACTGGGAATTCTTCCGTGGTCCCATTCAATTCTATTATCGTCCTTGTCTATGTAAAGGCCACCTGACCACTGATCCATTTCGATAGTGTTACCATGTTTTATTTTTTGCCATGCTGTGTACATTACAGGAATATTTCTATGTGCATCATTCACTTGCCCGTAAATCTTATAGTTCAATCCAACTGGTTCGTTTGATACCCTTCCGATAGACAAATCTTGTCCTTGGAATGTTGGAAGCCACGAGTATTTCCCATAGTAGTATGTATTTGGTGAAGAAACATATTTTTGTTTTGAAGTTATTAGATACGTTTCATAAGTAGATTGCCAATCTTCACTATTTACTGCAGTAATAAATACTTTATTATTAAGGTCTCCTGCATATTCAGGGACTGTGAAAGTTACTTGATTCAAGTTTTTAAAGTTATACGTAAATAAGTTACTCCCTGTGCATCCACCAACTATATGATCAACTGTGATAAAAGGTGGGTCACCTGCTAAAGAATCATCTGTTCTTACAAGCTTTGACTTTCCTGCAACTCCGTCGGATACATATTTAATATATCCAAGTTTTCCTATAGAGATATTTATTTCTTTTATTGCGTCATATGTATCAGGATTGTCTGAACATTGAGTTACATCGAAGCTTAATCGTACAATATAAGGATCTCCATTTTCATCTTTTTCTGCGGCTCTATTATCTAAAGACAAATTATTTATATCTGGCACTTGTGAACTTGTGATATAATACCAACTGTCAGAAGTTTTATTCCCAAGTTTATCAGATGCCTCGACTGAAACATTAATTTTTTTAGTATTCTCCCAAGCCCATGTCGGTTGATACGTTACTGTATACCCATACCCATCCATAGTTGCACCAATAACAAGATTATCAGTTACGTCTAGATTAATAACACTCACATTATCATTAGATTGTCCTAATATAAACATCCTAATTGAGTTTCTATCAACTCCGGCATATTCATCTGTTATTGTTACTGAAATAGGGTCCGTAGGAAGTGCTGGTGCATTATTTGCAGGGGATGGATTCGATATGGAAGGCCCAGAATTTTTAACCCGGATTATATCATTTGCTGTTGCCGCAAGACTTACATTTCCCGCCAAATCTGTCATTATTATCTCAATATCGTAAAGCCCATCGGAAACTGTATTTGGTATATCAATTATACCCATTATTATATGAGTTCCCCCCGCTTGAACAGAATCAACGTTTGGATCTTTTATGGGAGTTGAAGTTTGCCCCAAAAAAGTTCCGCCATTTAATAATTTGATTGTGTATGAAGCGGGATATTTTTCAGTATATGAAAAGGTGACATATACTCTACCCCCCGTTTTTACCTTTTGAGGATTTCCTATGGTAGGATCAAGTATACTAATTGAAGGAGGTGTATTATCAAGAACTAACCACCTAGTTACAACCGTATTATTTTCGTCTCCATCAGGAAAACCATCAGCTTTCAATTCGATTATATTTAATCCATTATCTAAACTTACCCCTACAAAATTAAAATTTGGACCAGCTGTTGAAAATACAGGGCTACCATTTATATCAAGATATATAGTTCTATCTGTCGATGTAGTTCCTGAAATTGTTTTTGAAGGATTATTTGTAAATGTCAAAAATGGTTGAGGGTCATTAATATTCAAATTTGGTCCAGGCGTTTTAATATCAAAACTCCAAGGAAAAACTAAAAAGTTGCCCAGATCATCTTCAATATACACTGAAGCTGTGTGGCTACCATTGGCTTCATCAGATAGAGGTGTATACGAAATCATACTACTTCCAGAAACATTTGCATTGGTATTGACCCCATCAAGATACAATCTAGATCCGCGTATTCCTGCGCCATCATCATTATAATCTACCCTAATCTCAGGAGTGCCAGTAGTTATTGTTCCTTGAGGGATATATTGATCGGAAATATCTGGTGGAGATGTATCTTTTATTATTACAATATTTAGAGGTGGAGATGAGTTTTGAGCTTTATCATATGTTATTACAGAATAATTAAATGAATAATCGGATAAAGTTAAATAATGATAATAAGAGTGAGGATCGTTTCTCAACGGATTGCCTTCGTATCTCAAGACTTGATCGTTATAAGTTGTTGACCTATCGATTCCGCTTAAAGCATCTGAAACTGAATAAGTCAGTTTAGTATAAGGACTTGTTGTTGGGGGTAGTATTGAAGATGTCAATAGCGAAGAATTTGTCGGGGGGGAAGTATCTATTTTCAAATAAAATTGATATGTTGAGGGTGCATCAGCAGGATCAAAAACATTCCCATATTCATCAGTTGATTCAACTGAAACTTGATAAATTCCTTCTGATAAGCCCCCCTGAAGTATCAACTCTGCTGAATAAGTACTATCCCCTGAAATCCTATCCGGTGCACGTCCATCATCAAACAAAAATGTTCCTGCAACGATATCATCGTCTTTTTTAACATTAGCTCCGGCATGGATAATACTACTCGTATCTTTTATATTGGAATATAGATTTACCTTTCCCCCATCACCATTAATCCATACATACGGATGTTGAACTAATGGAGCGCCTACACTCTGACCATCTGGAACAATGTTAACATTTGTTACCCTTGGGGGAGTAAGGTCATTTACAAGAGAAGGATAAGGGAAATAGTTCAGACTATCTGGATCAACTCCATCAACAATAGAAAATTGACCAAAAGTGATAAGGCCCCTAGAATAATCTACTCCCTTGAAAGATAATCTGTTAAGGGCCAAGAAATTTGACAAATCGCCCCTATAAGCATTAAGTTTTGGCAATAAGTTGGAATCATTGGTTGCACCTGAGCCTACAACTATAAGCGAAAAGTCCCTATAATTTAATATATCTGGGTTACCGTCGATCATTGCTATATCTCTAAATTTAGTTGAATCCAATGGACTGTAATCAGAAGGGCTTTTTCTTTTGGTAGGATCTAAGAGCCAAGAGATGGGATAAATCCTAACATTGTTTCCTGTATCTATATAATTTATTGGACTTCCATCACTATTTTGTAGTCCGAGGCCATTTGGATATGTATTTTCATCAAAACCCCCATATACAACAAAATAACTACAGTGATAGTTACTTGTAGACGAACTATCGAAAGCATCCATTACATCATAAAGAAGATAGTCTATATCATTATTTAACCGATAATCCTCTCCAGAAATTGTTCCACCTGCATATAGAATTACTGCAATTGGTACTGATTCAAAAATATCTTGTTTTGTTAATTTGTACATAGGGATGTTAAAGAAGTCGTTATCGTCATAATAAATTTCAAAATCATTTTTTGGGGTTGCAATGAGATCATACATATTTACTTCCCACGGCCCAGAATTTAGGACAAATCCTTTTTCATATTGATTAGTATTTACATACGTATCAACTTCAATTTCCTTCATGACATAAGAAGATAAATTGACACGGACATATAATTTCAAATCATTGACACCGTCAGATTTAGGAAGTTTTACTGCATATCTTCCTTGAGAACTAGTTCTTGTAATAGCAATTGTCTCAAGCTTATCATTAATAAAAACAATTTCGGCATTAGCAAGAGGCGGATCAATAGTATCACCGGTAATATTCATTATAGGGTTGCTCTCTGTTGTTTGACCTTCAGTATTATCATAAACATAACCCTGTAAAGTCCAGGTGTCACCCGTAACTGGAATCTCTGGGGAAAGACTTAGAAGGACATCATTTGCACCTTCATTTTTTATATAAATTCTATACTGCCCAAAGTTCAACACTTCAAATCGAGAGATAATATCTATTTCTCCACCGTATTGAAGTTTAATATTAATACTTCTTCCATTAAAATAAGTATCCATCCCCATCTGTTGGGGCGCAATTTCAATTCCAGGTGCATCCATATAAAACCAAACTGTATCATCGTTCTGGTCAACGCTGATATTTCCCTTGTCAAAATTAATGTCAATATAACGCTGAGCTCCTTCTCCTTCAAATCTGACTTCTCTGATCTTTTTATCAAGTTCTAAAAGAGCATTCTGCATTGAAGTAATCCTTGACACATCTCTTGACCTTTCAATCTGGGGTCCAGCGAAACGATATGCTGCAAAAACAGCTGCGACTGTAATAGCTAAAATTAACATTACTGTAATTACTTCTACTTGGGCCTTTTTTGATACTGGCCCTCTTTTTCTTATTAGCTTAAAACTCATGGAAATACCTTGAGTATATATTAAAAATAATAAAAGATTATTTAATAGTTATCCTTTGATTTGCGAATATCTCAAAGATCATACCAATATCTTCTTTCTTGAAAACTCTGTCCCCATAACTATTGCAAGGGCAGAAGAAAATATTAGTATCAGTGAAAGTCCTAGATCAAGAGTTATACCAAGGTCTGGTAGAGGAAGCCCCGGAAGTCCTTTGAAAACTAGGAACAGAATTCCTGAAACAAGCCACAGTGCACCTACTACATAGAGTACACCATTATCGCTTCCCTTTGAGCCTGAAGGTGTTCTTGCTTTCATTCCAAATAGTATGGGTGGTATACCTGTAACCATCATTACTATGTAAAATATTAAACCCATAAAACCAGTTCTCAAAATATTGAATACTGAAGAAATTGGATTGTTTGCTGGAAGCATTCCCATATTATTGAACAAAAATAGTACGGCAAATACCAACCAAAATATACCAAGAATATAAAGAGTTATGGGAGCAAATATAGATCCAGAAGCTTTTGTTTTTGTGCTGCCTCCCTTTATATCCTTCATAAGCTCTTTTGTATCAATTCCAAGTTCCTGGGCCTCCCTTAAGATATCTTCCATGGAGGGCTCGTCGTCCATTAGCCCAGTTTCCATTTTTGGTTCCATACCCTTTTTTGAAAAAATGGTTTCTATCCTTTCCTCAGGAAGTACTTGGTTTACCTTTCTTAGGAATTCACTTTCAGAAAATTCACCTAGCGTTTCATCAATCAGGGCTTCATGCTTCTCCCTGCTTGAAGGTTCTTTTTTCTCCTCTGTTATCTTTCTCTCAAACCGCTCTTCCGGTTCGTATTGCATCTTTTTTAGTGGCTCCTGTTTTGTTGAATAAGTCTGACCCATCGTCTTAAAGGTTTTCTCCATCTCCTGAAGCTTTTCTGTGTTCATCCTGATTGACTCAGCTACCTGCTCCATTGTTGTGGCAACTTTTGATAGCGAGTCCATCAATTTGTCCTCTTCACCTTCTGCACCTTCGACTACCATGCTTGATTCCAAGAGATTTATCAGCTTCTCAAGTTTTCCGACAATGGGATCTTCATAGACCCCCCCTTCCTCAACTGCCGCCGCACTTAATATTTCTTTTATCTCGTCGAGCTTTGTGACAATCTCCTTTGATTCTACCGGAGCGCCACTGTATCCCATTCGAGGCATGATCTGCATGAAGGTATCAAGTTGTTGCTTAAGCTTGACATACTCCATTTTGAGGTCATCATAATCATTGCCAACCATTCTATCATCTCATTAATGCTAATATACATTATAACTTATAAATTTTACTATTTAAAGGTTTTCTATCAAAAAATGTATATTTCTAAATATTGCTTACCGATTTTCATTTTTTAATAGTAGTTACCTTTTTATGGTATTTTCAGGTAATACTTTCGAATGAAGGAGAGTATACACCAGGTCCTTGAAAAAGGTGAGAGAAAGAACATAGAGTTCAAGTCAGCGCTAGGAGATGAGCACCTCTTAAAGGACAGAAGAGAGAGGTTGTCCGCCCAGATGAAGTACAGATTAAAAACAGGCGGTGGGAAGGCCTATTATATAATAGGTGTATCGGATGATGGCGATGTTGTCTGTCAATCTCAAGAAGAGTTTGAAAAAACACTTGACGTTATAAAGCGACTTGCCGAGGGCATAGGTGCTAAAATAACTGACATAGAAAGATATAATGAAAATGGCTTTTATGCGAGGGTCACAATTGAAGAAGCAAATTCTGAAAAAGGCATAAAAGAGCACATCACTATAGGTACTATCGGCCATGTCGATCATGGAAAATCGACACTCATCGGGACCCTACTTACCGGCATGGAAGATGATGGCGTTGGAAAGACCAGAATATTTCTTGATTTTCTCCCGCATGAAATAGAAAGAGGGTTGACTGCTGAGATCACACATGCTGTGTTTGGATTTAAAGGCGATGAAAGAATATACCTAAAAAATCCCCTTAACAAAAAAGAAGTTGCTGATCTAATTGACAGGTCAACAAAGATTATTTCATTTGTTGATTGCCCAGGCCATGCACCCTGGCTTAGGACTACTGTCCGAGGGATCCTCGGGCAGAGGGTAGATTATGTGCTTTTGATAGTTGCATCAGATGATGGAGTAACACCAATAACAAAGGAGCACCTTGGAATTGCACTTGCAATGGATATCCCCCTTATCATAGTAATAACAAAGATAGACAAAGTTTCCTATGAAGATGCAAAACAAGTTATATCAGATGTCTCGGCACTTTTGAGAAGAGTTGGGAAAGTTCCCCTTACTGTTAAGGACAAAGAAACTGCGCAGAATATTTCAAAGAAGGTATCCGAAAGATTTTTGATCCCCATAATAAAAGCTTCTTCAATTACCTTAGAAGGTCTTGATATACTAAATGAACTATTTTTGAATCTCCCAGAAAAAACAAATGATGAGCTCTACAAAAAACCGTTTTTGATGTACATTGATAAAGTTTACAAAGTTAGAGGTGCAGGAACTGTTGTTAGTGGGAGGGTCAAGCAAGGCATTGTGAAAAAAGGCCAGGAGCTTCTTTTAGGGCCAATAAACGATAGATATGAAACGGTGTCATGCCAGTCAATAAAACAGCACCACCTTGTTCAATCTAAGGGTGAAGTCGGTGACATCCTTGGCATAGCTATTAAAGGTGTAGATGCCGACCTCATAAAAAGAGGGATGGTGATAAAGGATGAAAACGGCGAAAGTAAATCTGTGAGAGAGTTCTTAGCCGAGGTGTTCATACTAAATCACCCAACAAGGATAAAAGAAGGTTACGAGCCGATAATACATCTTGAGACGGTATCTGAGACGGTCACTTTTGAAAAGATTTACAATCAGGAGTATCTATCTACAGGAGACAGGGCTTTAATAAAAATGAAATTTAAATATAATAGTTATTATCTTAGCGAGGGCGACAAGTTTATTTTCAGGGAAGCGAAATCAAAGGGGATAGGCGGAATAAAAAAAGTATTATGAAGATACCTCTATGAATGATTTAATCTCTACCTCTGTTTTAATTGAGTTTCCAATGAAGCATCTTTCTTTTGCAAGCTTTATTGCTTCTTCGGCTCTTGGGATATCTTCTTTTGTAGCAACTGTTACGTAGACATTTATTAGGATCTTAGTAAAGATATATCCATTTGGAGATTTTTCTAAAAATCCCTTTGACTCACTTTTAAAGCTCTTAAAGTCACAATTGACAAGTTTTGACCTTGAAAGAAAAGTTGTAAAGATACACACATTTTCAGCTGCAACATAGAGATCTTCTGGAGTTATAATCCCCTCATGGCCTTTAAATTCAGGTGGTGTTGCTATCTCTATTGTGGGTTTTCCCTCCCACGACAATTCTCCAATCTTTTCCTTCTTCCAGGTGACTGTATTCTCATATGTAAAAAAATCTTCTGGCATTAAATCACCAATTATTTTTAATACTTATTCATTATAAAAGTTGTGGTTTGGAAAAAAGAATAGAAACAATTTATAAATTAAAATAAAAAAATTAACCTACAATAGTCTTCTGACATCAGTTACTTCCACTTGAGTAACATTCGCTATACTTGTGAAGTTATTTTCAAGTTCGTCAGTTCCGCCGGCCTGATCCTTGCCCAATAACATGACCTTCAAAGATACAAGACCAAATGCAATAGGAATTTCTTCAATTTTGTGAAGCTTCATATTGGAAGGTACTGCAGACTCAATCGCCTTTTTCATTACTCCAATATCCACATCAGGGGAATCTGGCATTATCATTGCCGTGATACTTAAATTAAAATCAGCCATCAAAACACCTTTTTATGGTCCAACAAACTCTCCACATTTGCACTGGTACTTATTTACAAGTACTCTGCATCTTTCGCATCTTATTACAATCTCATCACAAGAAGGGCAGGGAAACTGAACGGCCTGCTCATTTGAGGTAATCTCTCTCTTACATGATGTACATTTCATGATAATCCTCCTATCGGGTATCCTTGATGGGTTTATCTAGCTTTATTTTATATGTCTTTCCTTTCTTTTCTCGGAAGATAATCCCTCTTGATTCGAGGTCCATCACAAGCCTTGTGATCTTCGGCCTAGAAAAGTTAGTAGCTTCCGGAAGTTTTTCCTGTCTGTCTTCGCCGTTCTTAAGTGCCTGGATAAGTTTCCTCTCGTCTTCCGTTAAGACAAATACAGGAACAGAATTGTCTTTCTTAAACCTATAAATTAGTAATAGTGCCAGAGCCCCAAAAAATAATCCAGCTAGCATTGAGAGTATATCTACCTTGAGATTCAATCCTTCCTCATCAAGACCAATAACATCTGAGGTATTGATATCTTTCCCAAGTCTTTCTACGGCTATTCCTTTCGACGTGAGACTTTTTACAACATTATCTGAAATCATCGGGCCTACTACATAGACTTTTCTGGCATTTATCATGTCAAGCGCCTCTATAGTTGAAGCGGTTAGTTCGTTTTCATTGGTGATTAGAATAGGAATCCCCCTCTTCATTGCAAATTTTGAAGCAATAAGATATGACTCTTCAATATTTCCGTTGATAATTACAGACTCCCTTGAAGACTTCCATAAATCTATAGCCACACGTGCAGCTGTACCTGCCCTGTCCCAGTCCCATATCCTAGTCACCTCATATCCGATATTGGTGATGTCAAGTTCGATATTCTCTGAAATAGCGTCAGTTGTTCCACCTATAAGGAGAACTTTTCTTGCGCCTTCGTCATAAAATCCCATCAGCTCTCTTTTAGAAGACCCTGAGAGGGTCTTTGGGTCTGTCAGCAATATGGGAATTTTTTCCTTCTGCGAATAAGCTTGTGCAACTGTATAGTCAATTAAAATATCTCCCCTAACGACTATTACATCATAAGTAGATGCTTCTGCCATACTTGGGGCCAGAATTGATAAAAACAATAAGAAAATGATAAATACGGGCAATTTATGCATAATTGATAATTATGATTTTTCCTTAAAAGATTTCTGCAAGGATACCCATTCTAAGATTCCATCCTCAATTACAAAGGTGGCTTTACCGGTATTATACAGATAATGGAGGAACGCCTTTGTAGTAATTGTGACATAAATATACTTTGTAAAATCATAATTAATTGATAATTTGGCACTTATCTCACTTTTGATAATATCTTCACTTTTTTCCTCACTAATTATTTCTAAGATCATTTCTTCCAGAGTCTCAAGTTTTTTCCTGTTTTCAATAAGAGCATTTTTAAATTCATCAGCACCCCTTATTGGAAGCCCGTGTGCGGGAAGACCATATTCTATTTCGAGACTAGATAAGATTTTTAGATCCTCGAATTGAGCCTGTATATCTGTATAAAAAGGCATTTTATAGATATTCAAAGAGGGAACTGAATAGAGACAATCACCAGAAAATAGGACTCCTTTGTATAGTATGCCTATCCCGCCGGGAGAGTGCCCAGACAGCGAGATAATCTCCATTTCTTCTCCGTTGATTTTCACCAATCCATTATCCAGCACCCCGTCTACATTAATTCCATTAAACTCCAAAGGAGTGTCAGAAACTTTTAAGGGCGATGTCGAAGAAAAATAAGAATAAAATTCAAGGTAAGGATTTTCGATGAATGCTCTTTCGAGAGGAGATGAGTATATTTTTATTTCTGGAAAGTCTTCTTTTATTTTAAGAATCCCATAAAAATGGTCCCAGTGACCGTGTGTTATTATAGCTGCTTTTGGAACAATATTTTCTTCATGCAAAAGTGAAAGTATATGTTCTCCGTCCTCTTTGCTACCGCCTCCATCGATTAATATGCAAGAATTTGCAGATTCTATGATACCGATATTTGTATTCATAGAGATGTAACTTAGGTTGTCCTTTATCTCAAGAAAGACCATATAAATCAACTAACAGGGTTCTATTGTTTGAGGGGGCTTGTGACTTATGAAGTAAGCAACTGAAACTACTTCTGGAATCTCATTTGTTATTCTGGTGGAGATGGTCTCCAGTAAATCCCACGGAAGTTTCTTAAAGTTGGCCGTCATTGCGTCCTGTGATTCTACTACCCTAAGTCCAACTATCCTGCCAAACTTTCTCTGGTCCCCTACAACTCCAACTACCCTATCCTCTAGGGTAACTGCAAATGCCTGCCAGATGTTTTCAATTGAAGCGTTTTCTAGCTCTTCCTCAACAATTGCCGAGGCTTCTCTACAAATCCTGATGTTTTCTTCTGTAACTGGGCCAGTGATTCTAACGGCAAGACCGGGGCCTGGAAATGGATACTGATCAATTATTTTATCTGGGAGTCCAAGCTTTCTTCCGACTTCTCTGACTTCATCCTTATATAAATCTCTCAATGGCTCAATTATCTCCTTAAATGAAATTGACTCGGGAAGCCCACCAACGTTGTGGTGAGACTTTATTGTGTCCGCATGCTGAGATCTTCCACTTTCAATTATATCGGGATAAATAGTTCCCTGTACAAGGAAGTCAGCCCCTATCTTTTTTGCTTCTTCCTCGAATATCCTGATAAACTCTTCACCTATAATCATTCTTTTTTTCTCTGGATCTGATACACAGTCTAACTTTTCAAAGAACCTTTTCTTTGCATCAATTTTTTTAAAGTTAATATCGTGGCCTGAAAAAGCCTTTGATACTATTTCTGCTTCACCTTTTCTTAATAACCCGTGGTCAACAAATACTGCATACAATCTATTCCCAATTGCTTTTTCAGTTATTGCAGCTGCAACAGATGAATCAACACCGCCACTCAAGGCTATAACTGCCCTACCGTTACCTATTTTACTTTTGATCTCCTTAATCGTTTCTTCGATGAAATTAGAGAGATCCCATGTACCTTGACAGCTACATACATTATAAACAAAATTTGATAGAATTTTTTTGCCGTTCTTTGTGTGTACAACTTCAGGATGCCACTGCAATCCATAAATTTTTTTGGAAGTATTTCTGAAGGCTGCTATTGGGGAGGTCTCAGTCTTAGATGTTACAATAAAATCTGGAGGGATCTCAAAAACCTGATCTCCATGGCTCATCCATACTGTTTCTTTCTTATCCAAATCTTTGAATATTCCTTCAGAATCCAGTATGTCAACTGTTGCAATGCCATACTCTTTTCTTTTCTCGCCTTTAACACTGCCCCCCATTTTAAATGCAATTAATTGATGACCATAACATATTCCCAGAACTGGAATCTCTTTTTTAACAATATAATCAAACACTTCATCACTTAGGAGAGGGGAATCCTTTTCATAAACGCTCCTTGGCCCTCCCGACAATATTATCCCTTTGGGGGAGATTTTTTCAATTTCTGAAACTGTTATCTCAGGAAATACTATTTCAGAGTAGACCTTAAGCTCTCGGACTCTTCTTGCTATTAGATGTGCATACTGACTTCCAAAATCAACTACAAGGATTACCTCTTCCCCTATACTCATAATGAAAAATGCAAACAATAAGATATAAAATTAACTAATAAAAAGAATAAATATACAAATGTCAGTTGTTTTCTTTGTTTTTCTTTAATATTGCCATTACTTTTCCAATTACGGCGGCTCTTTCAAAGTCCTGCCTATATGAAAATGCCCTATCGGCATTGACAAGTCCTGCGCCCTGTTCATACACTGATGCCCCGGCTATTGGTGTTGCTGTTCTCATTAAAGCAAGTTTTATCTGGTAAGGGGTCCAGTTGGGATGTCTTTGAATTAATATTGCGGCAGATCCTGCTACAAAAGGAGCAGAGAAAGAAGTTCCGCTTGCAAGAGCATAATCATAATCATGGGATATAAAAGAAGACATTATTTGAGTACCCGGTGCTGAAACATCTGGCTTAAATCCAGAATATCCTCCACCTCTGCTTGAATCGTTTGCTATTGAAATTGGAGCTCTTTTTATTATTGTCACTCCATTAGATACAACAGTTCTATCAATCGCATTTGCAACTGTGATGATATTTTTGGCTCTGGCAGGTGAACCAATTGTATCGGATGATGGACCTCTGTTTCCGGCTGCATTCACCCAAACAATACCTTTGTCTACAACTGAATTTGCAGCCATGCTAGCTGGATCTGTTCCATCTAAAGGCCAACCGCTCAATACCATTGAATCTACATCCCATCCGGCGCTCATGTTCACAACTCGGATATTGTATACATTTTTGTTGGCAATTAACCAGTTGCACGCTTCTAAATAATCTGATAATGTACCTTGGTCATTTTCAATTATTTTAAGAATTACAAGCTTTGACCCTGGTGAAACGCCCATGGTATTTGTGGGCGTTGTATCAACAAAGTCGTAATATCCTGCCCAATCAGCTGTGGTATAAGCCTGGCCAGAAATAATCCCTGAAACAAATGTTCCATGACCGTCATTATCTTCAGCCACTGAATCATTATTTACAAAATCATACTGATATAAAATCTTTCCATTAGGAAATTCAACATGTGTCTCACGTATACCAGTGTCCAACACTGCAACTGTAACACCATTTCCCTTGTATCCTATTTGGTACAGAGGTGATGCATTAATTGTATCTGCACCCATAAAACCATTGACAACTATATGATCTTCAGAAGAGAAAGTTATTGTGTCAAAAAGTGTAAGTCTGCTTGAATTGTGCCATATGTTTTTTACATATTGACTTGAAATCATGTTTTTTATTTCACCCGCACTCAGTATAGCATGAATAGAATTTAATTCAACAAACTCATTGATTATTTTTTCCTTAGAAATCAAAGCTCTTGAAGAATCATCTAATTCATAAAACTCTATAATCACATCAATATTTGATAAGCCAGATTCGACGCTCTTTCGGACTGTCTTATCCATTTTTTCATAATCGGTAGTTTCGCCTAAAATAGGCATTGCAGAAATTAAAATTATTACTACTACATACATCCCTAGTGCTTTTTTCATGTTGATCCTCTGAGTTTGTTTATTTGTTAGTTGTTTTTCAATAATAATTTATAAATTTATTGCTTAATTATTAATATTATAGAATTAATATTAAATTTTTAATTAATAATTTATAAAAATCAATAACTAATGTTCAAATACTAAGTTTAGAAGAGTATTGAATCCATTATATAGCGATATTTTAGTTTAATTGAGTATTCTAAAAAGATTAACTAAAGCCTTTTAAGAAGATTATATTCTCTTAAAAGCGTGGAAATGATAACTATTTTAGGGCTTTTAGCTGGTGCACTTACAACTATATCCTTTATTCCGCAGGTAATGAAAACATGGAAGTTCAAAGAGACTAAAGACATATCCCTTTTGATGTACATTATTTTTTTCACAGGAATTTTATTGTGGTTTTCTTATGGAATTTTAATAGATAATACTCCCATTATAGTTGCCAATGGAGTATCACTTATTTTAGTATTCATAGTATTATCGCTAAAAATTCGCTATGGTTAACCCTTTTAGTTATCTAGGTTTGATTTAGGTTCAGCTCTTTTGCAATTTCAAAACATTTCTTCGCTTCTGAACCTTTTCCTAGCCTTTCAAGTGCAACTCCTTTATTGTACCATGCGTCTTTAAATTCGGGATTAATTTTAGTCGCTTTTTCATAGCATTTAACTGCATTATTATAAAATGCTTCGGATAGAACAGGAGATAACTGACACTTGACGCAATATGTTACGTCCTCAGAATTTTTACCTTGTTTTAGAAGTACATTTCCCTTTCCGCACCATGCAAGTGCGTTATTTGAGTCTATTTTAATGGCCTTTTCATAGCACTCAATTGCATCTGGGCATTTGTCCTCTTTGTAAAAAATATCCCCATCTCGGAGTAATTCAGTTATTTTTCTCAAATCAAACCCACATTTATAGCAAAAATTAGAATCAGATTTAATCTCTAGTCTACATTTTGGGCAGTGAAAATTTTCCATAGAGATATACCTAATACTCTTATTCTATTTCTTCATTCAATTCTTTTAATCTGTTAAGCATAGCTAAAAGAAGACCGCTGTCGATCACATCTGCGAAAAATCCCTCGTTGTGCTTATCGTGCCTTACAATTATTGTAATAAGCTTTCTCAATGTCGCGATATCGGCATCTTCTAAAAGTTCATAGTAATGAGATAAATCATTTGATTCCAGAGTAGAATCAAGCCAGTTAAAATTTGTGACAAATCCTTGTTCATGCAATTCCCTATAGAACTCCATGAATTTTGCCGAATAAGTAACATAGATATACTCAACAATATTTCCTCCGTCTCTTTTAGGCATTAATATATCAAAAAATTTCTGATTTTTGTCTTCAAAATAGGGAAGATAGTTTAGGATAACTTCAATGTTTTTCTTTGTTAAAGGAACAGATTCATCTACAATAGGCATAAAATCACCTTACTATCTATTATAGTTAGGATATTTAAATAATATGTAGTTTCAGTTTATTTCAACTCAAAGAATTTATTATATTTTATTTACATTTGTTGCAAATTCTAAAGAAATTTGTATTTGTAGACTCTATCTTAAATTCTTTCGTTTTCTTGATTAGTTCTAAAGAGTAATTAGTTAATTCTTTTGATTCGAAATCAATAATAGATCCACAGTTTTTACATATGATATGGTGATGCGGAGTTAAGTTTGGCTCAAATCTTGAAACACCTTTAATATTGACTTCCTGGATTAAACCCTTATTGGTAAGAAATCTAAGATTCTGATAAACTGTAGCTTTGCTAATTCTTGTTAGTTTCTTCTTTACACCTTCATAGACATCATCTACTGTTGGATGGGTAAAATTACCTTGAAGAAAATTTAAGATTTCAACTCTTTGATTGGTATATTTTATACCTTCAGTTTCCTTCATGAGCATAATTAGTATCAACTGATATTTAATATTAATTATAAATAAATAAAGAGTAAATTAAGAATTACTATAAATTTGATAAATAGGGAGTTAGATTACGAATAATCTAATTAAAGATTATAACAAAATAACAATGACTAGCAAAATCTATTTCTTAAAATAGAAGTAAATTAAACAAACTAAAAGACTTTAGATTGTAAACGTTATTGATTTGATTATCGGCAGTTATGAACTCTCATTATGGATGATTATTATCATTTGAAGTTAGCGGTAGCCAATAACTTTATATAGTATTAATGTTTAATAGATGGCGGTAGTTAAAAACTACGGAGCGTGAAATTATGGCCGAAAAAGGTAAAGAAAAGAAAGTAGAAAAAAAACCAAAGGCACCAGCAAAAGGAAAAAAGCCAGCAGCTAAGAAAAAATAAGGTCTTATTTAGATCTGCAAAAAGTTTTCATTCAAAACTTTTTATATTTTTATTATTGTTAAATTTCTTTATTTATTATTCTATTAGATAAAAGTGAGAAAATTATTTTAGAAAATAAACTTTCGAATTAAAGTCGGAAGCCCTGGGGGGGATTTGAACCCCCGACTTGCTGATTACAAGTCAGCCGCTCTAGCCAGGCTGAGCCACCAAGGCGTAATCTAAAAAGAACTATAGCAATTTATAAATTTAATCCTCCCAAGGCTCCTTGTCAAATAAACCTAATCCATATGTTTCCTTCAACACCCAAATTGCTGCTTGCGGTGCTATTAATCCTTTTTCAGTAATAATCAGATCTATAAACTCGGGAGGAGTAACATCAAAGGCAGGATTATTTACCTTAAGTCCTTTAAGTTTTTTAAAGTCCTCTTTTGAAATGACTTCAAAGATATCTCTTTCTTCAATTTCAATTAATTCTCCGCAGTAAGTTTGAGGATTAAATTTGTAAGTTTCTGCAGCAACGATTACTTTTACTCTTGCTTCGTGCGCAATTGAGGCAAGTGTGGCAGTGCCCACTTTGTTAACAACAGCACCATTTGCTGTTACAGCATCTGCACCAATAATCACATGATCCGCCTCTCTTATGAATATCCTAGCTGCTGAATCTACGATTAATGTTACATCAATGCCTTCGTCCAAAAGCTCCTTTGCAGTAAGTAATCCTTGGAGCCTTGGTCTCGTTTCATCAGCAAACACTTTAATCTTCTTCCCATCCCTATGGGCTTTCTTTATAATTCCAAGTGCCATAGAACTATTACAATGAGTAAAAATAACGTCTCCATCCATTATGCGTTTAGACCCAATCTCAGCTATCCTTTCAAGTGCAAGATTTGAATTTTCACAAAATTCATCAGAAGCTTTTGATACTATAATTTTTAGAGTTTTGACATCTTCCCCATTTTTATATGCCTTCATAAGTTCAACTAATACATACCTAAGGGCATTCTCAAGGGATACTGCAGTTGGCCTTGTTGAAATAAGATATCTGGCAGTTTTCTTAATATCTTTGACAAATTCCTTCGGATCATTTCCACTAAAGTTTTCTGCCTCTATTTTTAGGGCCTCAGCGACAGTTCTTCCTATTTTAGCGGCCCCTCTTATCTTCATTTCTTTTATATCCTCTGCAATATCTATTACCCTTTTATCCATCTAATCTACTCCTGTATAATTTTTCAATATCTTCTTTTTTAACTTTTAATATGGCACCATAACTCTGGACACAGAAACTTGCAGCTGCATTTGCATATCTTAATGAACTTCTGATATCGGAAGTTCTGAGATAATTAGCAATAAAAGCGGAGGAAAAGCTATCCCCCGCACCTGTGGGATCGATTACCTTCGCTGGAAATGCCTTTTCATGAATATAATTTTTACCAAAATAATAGACACCGTTTTTATCAGCTTTAACTATGACATTTTTGGCCCTTCTTTTCTTTAGTATTGTCCTCCTTCTTCTATGTCACTTGAACCTAAAAGTGCTGAAAGTTCATGCCTATTGACAAAAAGAAAGTCAACATTTTTAATAATTTTTAATACCTCTTCAGAGTGGGAGTAACATAGTTGCTCTCCCGGATCAAAACTTACAACATTGCTATTCTCTTTTGCAATTTTAATAGCATGCTCAGCGATTTCAGGTTTTGTAGGAGAAACATGAACAAATCTATATTCTTTAAAAACTTGATAGTTTATCATGTTTTTTTCAAATTTATCATTAGCACCTTTGTAAAAGAGGAACATCCTGTCGTTTTCTTTGTTTATTATAAACATTCGGCCAGAAGGCGAATTTTGAAGAATCAGGTTAGAGTAATCAACATTATAATTTTTTAAGTTACCTATTATCCCATCACTATCGTTTCCAACTGATGCTATAACGCCGGAATTTAGGCCAAGAATCGAGCTGTTCACAGAAACGTTGAAAGCGGAACCCCCATATCTGATTTCAAGACCTTCTATCCTTGACTCGCCATTGACAACTGGAAACGATTCAACGCCCATAATTGTATCTAGATTAACATTTCCGATACACAATAAATCTTTCAACTAACAATCCCCTCTCCAAATTCAATTGATGTAAAGTTTATAAAGATTGTTGGAAACTCAGTTATAATGATTGAGATAAAAAATCTTCGTTTTAAATACCATTCTCAGACTGAAGAGGTCCTTAAAGGAATAAACCTTACTATTAAGAAAGGTGAATTTGTCTCAATCATAGGGCCTTCTGGCTGTGGAAAATCAACGCTTTGCCTTACATTAAATGGTATAATACCTAGGACTATAAGCGGTGAGTTCTCAGGAGATGTCATCATAGATGGAATCAATACAAAAGATAGGGAAGTAAGCGAATTCTCAAGAAGAGTCGGCATGATACTCCAAAATCCTGAGTCCCAGCTTTTTGCAATGACTGTCGAGGAAGAGTTAGCATTTGGGCCCGAGAATTTGGCTGTTCCGAGAGAAGAAATTGAAGAGAGAATATCTTGGGCCCTGTCCATTGTTAATATGAGGGACAAGAGGGAAGAGTTTCCAGGAAATCTTTCTGGTGGGCAGAAACAGAGGATAGCAATAGCGGCATCCCTCACAATGAAACCTGATATTCTTGTGCTTGATGAGCCAACAAGCCAGCTTGACCCAGTTGGTAAAAGAGAAGTATTTTCTGTTTTAAAAGAACTTCACGAAAAAGAAAAGATGACCATAGTCTTAGTTGAGCATAGAACTGAGCCCATAGCAGAGCTTTCTGACAGGGTAGTAGTAATGGACAAAGGGTCAATAGTCTTGGAAGGAACGCCAAGAGAAGTCTTCGAGAAGGTTCCTCTTCTAAGAGAACTTGGCATAATGGTTCCTGACATCAGTTATCTTACATACCTCCTAAAAGAAGGAGGATACGTTAAGGACATCGCACTAACAGTTGAGGAAGGCAGGAGGCTTTTCATATGAATTCAATTGATGTCGAAAATCTTCATTTTACCTATCCAGAATCAAAAGAAATAATAAAAGGCGTCAACTTATCCATAAAGAAAGGTGAATTCCTTTCTCTTGTGGGTCAAAATGGAAGTGGAAAAACAACATTGGCAAAGCACTTCAATGGGCTCTTAAGGCCTAGTAAAGGCAAAGTCTATATTCTTGGAGAGGATGCAAAAAATTCTTCAATTGCAGAGCTCTCAAGAAAAGTTGGCCACCTTTTCCAGAATCCTGAAAATCAGATATTTGAGGAAACAGTATTTGCCGAAATAGCTTTTGGCCCTAAAAATCTCAATCTTCCAGATGAGGAAATAGAGGCTAGGGTTGACAAAGTCTTAAAGACAACTAGGCTTTCTAAGTACCGTGATACCCATCCATTGTCACTTTCGGGTGGGGAGAAACAGAGGTTAGCCCTTGCATCTGTTGTTGTGATGGAACCACAAATTCTTGTTTTAGATGAGCCTACAACAGGTCTTGACCTCTTATCAATTATGGGAATTTTAGAGATAGTAAAAGAACTCCACAAGAAAAATGTTACAGTTATTTTGATAACTCACGATATGGGGCTTGTGTCCGAGCTATCTGAAAGAGTAGTTGTAATGGGAAACGGCCAAATCATTGGTGATGGAACCCCAAAAGAGATATTTGCAAACGATGACTTATTAGAAAGAGCGAGCCTTGAGCCACCACAGATCATGAAATTTTCCAAGATATTGGGATTAAAGCCTGAAGTAAAAGTGGATGCGTTGTACAAGAGAATAGTGGAAACCCTCTGATTTCTTACCGCGCTTCTTATTTTAATAATGTTAATTTTAGTTTTTAGTTATTGATATTTATTATTTTAAATTTATATTAACATTAATTATAAAAATAATTAATATTGTCGAAAGATTTATAAATCAATAATGTTCAATTTATCTATCGCACTGGAGGTGAAGTATATGAGAAAAATTATTGGATATGTTGCTGCAGGTGCCGTATTGGCCACAGTATCAGCCGCAGTTATCATAAAACAGAAAAAGAAGGAAATAAAACACAAGTAAGAAACTAAAATATTATTTAATATTTTATATAATATTTTAGTATTCAATTTTTCTTATTATTTCTTTACCCAAATACTTTTCAATGTCATTTTTTAGCTTATCAAAATCAGACTTCATAGTAATATTCTCTCTAAAAAAATGAGATTGAATTATGCTCCCTGTTATATCATCACGCTCTACTTCCAAAAGAACTGAGCCTTTATGGAAATGTTCTCCTTTAATAATTCCATCTTTATCCCCATCAACTATACCAATCAAAGGCAGCCCAAATCTTTGAAGTATATAACCTGAAATTCGTGTTGTGTCGTCACCAACTGTTACAGCTCCGGATAGATTTGATAGATTTTTATATATTGAGTATGCATCGTGATTTATAAAAAGAATATTTTCCCCATATAATTTTCTAACGATAAACGCTTCTCTTGCTTCAAATCCATTTGTGCTATCTACCTTTAAAGAAAATATATCTACTTCCTTTATTTTTTCTAATCCATGTTTTTTTATCTCTACTCCTTGTATCCGCTCAATCTGATTATCCTTGACATATACCTTGACGTCCTCATCAAAAATTTTGCCAACTACAAGACCATTGAATAATAGAAGCTCCCCAGGCTTACACCCTCTTATACGTCTTACAAGATAATTATCGTCTACTGTGACATCAATGCCTTTGCTAGTGGGCTCTTCTTTAAATCCAAGTGAAATCAAATAAGGCTTAATATCTGAAAGCCCCGATTTGACTTGAAAAAGAGAGCTAGTATTAATATCAATGCCTAAGATTTCACCTTTGAAATCTGCCCTTTCCCCTATTGCCCCAAGAAAAGTCCTAGCAGTTTCAATTGATCTTGCTTTCAACACAAGTAAGACTGAATCAAATCCTTTAAGCTCTGAGATTGCAACTGAGGGTCTTTTAAAAATGAGTTCAACACCTTCTATGCCACTATCCAGCAGTGAAGTTATCCCCATAGTTCCAACAATATATGGCTTTAAGTGATATCTACTACTTAATTTATCCAAAATATCTTTACTTCTATCGTCATAAAAAATATCAATTCCGTGAAATAAAAGAACTAACATGACACTTTCATCAAATTCTTTGTTTCTTCTACAAGCTTATTTGCCTTTTCCATACTCTTAGATTCCGCTATAATTCTGACAATGGGCTCTGTATTTGATGGCCTGATGTGTATCCAAGAATCATCAAGATCAAACTTTAATCCATCTATGTCACTATATGGGTAACCTGTGAAAAACTCCTTTAGATAAGATAGATTTTTCTCAAAAGACTCTCTTGAAATGGCTATTTTGTCTTTTAGCATATAATACTTTGGAAGCTCAGATACTATTGAAGAAAGGTTTAACTTAGATTTTGATAATCCCAACATAATCAATGAAATGGCAGAAAGAGAGTCTCTCGCATATTGCACCATAGGAAGTATTACGCCCCCATTTCCTTCTCCTCCGATTGAGGCATTGACCCTTATCATTTCTTCTACAACATTTATCTCTCCAACTTTTGATCTTACAACTCTTCCGCCATTTGATGAAACTACATCATCCAGTGCTCGCGTGGTTGAAAGATTTGTGACAACAGTTTTATTTTGTGGATTCATATGTTCTATAAAAAATTTTGATGCAAGAACAAGCGTGTTTTCCTCTCCAATGTATTGACCTTTTTCGTCTAGTATGGCGACTCTATCGGCGTCCCCATCTAGCGCAAAGCCAATGTCTATATCTCCTTTTTCTCTTATGAAATTAGAAAAAGAAGTGAGATTTTCTTTTAGGGGTTCAGGATTTCTAGGAAAAGACGCTTTAACGTCACAATTTTGTTTTATTACCTTAAATCCAAGTTTCTCAATGAACGAGGGTAGAAATTCTGAGCCTGCAGCATTACAAGCGTCGATTGCTACAGTAAAATTATCTTTACCAAAACAGTCGAAATCAATCTTTTCAAGAACTGAATTCATATGGAGTTCTTTTGCATTTGAATCATGAAATAATTTTCCAAGTTTATCGTAAGCCTGATACTTAAAATTTTTTTCTTCCAGATTTTTTTTAATGATTGTGATCTTTTTTTCGTTAAAGAATATACCATTGCTCTCAATGAATTTTAATCCGTTCCATTTCTCGGGGTTGTGACTAGCAGTAATCGATATACCGCCCGAAGCATTTTTTATTTTTGTTATAAATTGCACCGTAGGGGTAGGTGCAATTCCAATATCAATTATATCGAACCCCGAAGCTTGAAGTGAAGAAATGACGGCATTCTTTACCATATCACCAGATATCCTTGAATCATTGCCAATAACAACTTTACCTGAAGGAATCTCTTTTGCAAAAGAGGCCACATAATTGCATACGAGCTTTGGAGATAAACCTTCGCCCACTATACCTCTAAGACCAGAAACTCCAAATATTACGTCCATCTATTCACCTTAAGGAAAATTTATTGGGAGATACGCCACAACTATTTCTTTCATCTTTTGTGAGTTCAAATATTTTTTTCATCATTTCTTCATACTCTTTTGTCAAAATAATTCCACGCCTTCCTGCCGCCCTAGAATAAGTTGTTATTGCAGAATCAAAAAATAGCTCCGAAGGTTCTGATCCAAGTGATTTTGCCCACACACAAAAACTTGGAACATCTTTAGAGATTGTACCATGAATGTGGGCTGCAAATCCAATCTTTTTCCCAGTATAAATCATTGTTCCAATGGAAGATTTCGCATTATCCCCTATTACACATCCAAAAAACTGCTGCCCGGAATCAATTATTTTCCCGGCAATTTTGTATTTTATTGTTCCGTATGTATCTTTTAAATCGCTGTTTGATGTGCCTGCTCCAAGATTAACCCATTCCCCTAAGTAAGAGTGACCAATAAATCCATAGTGCTGCTTGTTGGAATAGCCGTGAAAAATAGATTCTTCTATCTCGCCTCCAATCTTACATACGTTTCCAATCGAACATTCCTGGATTCTGCCACTTTTGATGAGGCAGTTCGCCCCAATATAAGTTGGCCCAGCAATTCTAGAAAAGGCCCGAATATCGGTATTGTTACCAATATATATTGGCCCATTTCTTACGTCAAAAACAACGTTTTTTTCAGCTTCAACGCCCTTGCCAACAAAAACTAGGTTCTTATCGCCTGTGATATCGATATCAAGATAATTTTTACATTTGTCGGAACAGTAAATAGAGAATTCTCTCGTAATCTCATTACTGTTTTCATTAACTATGTCCCAGGGGTATTTGATTAATATAATATTTGATATATTGAATTCTTTTAATCCTATTTTTATTAACTTTTCAATATCTTTGTATCCAGAAATATTTATAGCATCCAATGATTTTTCTTTTAAATAAATAAACGCAATTTCATTATTAAAATAATATATTCCTTCTTCCTTGATCTCTGGCCTTTTTTTCATTATTAGTCTTCCATTAATGAAGAGTATATCTCCTTTGATTGATTCTTTCAGGAAAAGATCTTTCTCAGAAAATAAAGATTTTAGATAATCCCTCATCAATAAGTATGGAGTTGCCTCAGGAAAGAAAAATTCAATTTTTTCCCTCAGATTTTTAAATCCACATCTCAGCTCAAAAACAGGCCTTGAATATGTAAGGGGCAAAAAATTCTCGTAAATGCTATCTTCAAATATACATATATTATCCAAATAATCCCCTACTAATTTTTAATATGTATACATTTAAAAGTTGTGATTAAAATAAGAAAATTAATGAGAATAACCTTCGGAAGTTAGATTAGATGCAAGCTCTTGAAATATTTCTTAAAGAAATTCTTAATAAAAAACTGGCCGTGTTGGGTGTAGGCAGTGAGCTTAGAGGAGACGATGGTGTAGGGCCATACCTTTCTGAAAAGCTTTCGAGTTTTAATAGTGAATCTTTTCTCAGCATAAATGGTGATTTAGTTCCAGAAAACTTTACTCGGAACTTAAGAAAATTTCAACCTGACAACATAATTATAATAGATGCGGCATTCATGGGAAAATCAGCAGGTGACATTGAAATTGTCAGAATAAATGAGTTAACAGGGATCTCTTTTTCATCTCATTCGATGCCCCTATCCGTCTTAGGAAAATACCTCTCGCAAGAAATTGGGGCGAATATCTTCATTCTTGGAATACAGGCCATTAACATTGATTTCGGAAGCGAGATATCTCGAGAAGTAAGAGAGGCAGCCGATAAAATATTTGAAATAATTAAAGAACAAATAGTCTAATCGCCATTCATTTTTTCTAAAAGATTTGTAATTTCAGAGTCACTCATCTCTTTAATCCTGTATTTTTTCAAAAGTTGATCCCGCTGATTTGTTACTTGCAATTCTTCTAGATTAACTTCTTTAACAATTACACATTCTGGTCGAGATATTTTCACTATACCAATATCGTTTGAGGTAAGCGTTACAACGGAAATTCCACAACGGTGGAATTCAAAAGGAACTTCAAATCTACACTCATTACCGTAAAAGATAGTTCCAGAACTAAGTAATTTAAGTTCTCCACCTACTATTTCACCGTCAGAAAAAATGACTTTAATTTCTTCTTCATATTCCCCTTTGTCAGCTAGAATCCTTACGTACCCCGTGAATTTGTCAATATCATTAAGGACTTCTTTGACGAAATCACTAAGTGAATTCGTCTTCATGTTATATTTCACTATTGTCTTTATTATGTGCCCTTTGGGGAGCTTCATATTAACACCTTAAATATTCAGTCTTTAAATCTTTCGAACGATACAATGCAAGGTGTGTTCTCATTAAATTCGAAATTATATTTATATTTTAAGGATTCCCCTTCAATATTGTAATCAAGGGCACCAAGTAATGTTATTGCCCTAAGGCATGCAATCTCCTTTTGTTCACCAATTAGTTTCTTACAATGAAATTTATAGGGGCACTGAATAGCCTTAAAAGTGAAATTTTTATCATCGCCAGAAAATTCAAAGTCATCTGGATTAAAAAACTGAGCTGTAACAAGTGCATCAATGAACATCTTGACCGTATTGTATGGACTGAGCCCTTTTTGGAACTCCATTCCAAGTTCTCCCCAAGATTCAATGAAAGGACGTATTGCTATTGTACCCCATTTCCTGTAAAATAGTTTGGGCCTATCAAAAAATACGTTGGCTGTTGATTCAACTCCATAAAGCCATGCGTTCATAATTACTTGGGTAAATCTTAACTTTCTATCCACAGTCATTTTTCTCTACCTCAATAATTTTATTAGGTTAATATCTATATCAACTTTTCTTTATTTAAGTCTTACTAAAGGGGAATAATTAAATTTAAATTAAAGATTTATCAAAACTTTCTGGAGAGTGGACTAATGAATATCTCAAGAAATGAAGATCTGAAGATGCTTTCATCACTTGATGAATGGGAGTTAATTGACCTTTTGCTTTTTAACATCAAAAACTTATGGAGGGTAGATGGCCTCTACTTTTTAGGTATCGAAGAAAAGTTTGGAGCGCAGGCTGCTACGGATATCGATGTTAAGTGTTGGGATTATCTAGCAGAAATTGAGTCTAAGTATCTAAAACAGATGTTTTCACTAGAACCAAACCTGGAAGGGCTTGCAAAAGCATTGAGATTTACAAGTTGGGCGCTTGATCACCCTTCAAAAGAAATAGAAATTAAGGATGGGGTGCTAACCTTTCGGATAACAGACTGCCATACACAAAAAACTAGAAGAGAAAAAGGTCTGCCCCAATTTTCATGTAAAAATGTAAGATTAAATTATCTAAAAATTTTTGTTGAAAATTTCTCCCCAAACATTGACGTATGTTGCAATTTATGCCCCCCTGATGAACACCCGGAGAATGTTTGGTGTGAATGGCGTTTTACAATGAAATAACGATAGAAAAGGTTAAAAATGAGGCTAGCCTAAAAATTCAAAGTGAGCTTATGACTACGTGGAAAAATACTTCAAACGACCTAGTGAAATGTCCTAAATGCGGCTTTGTCTTTTCAAAACAGTATTCAAGGGTGGTGTCATGCCAAACATGTCCGATGGCAACTTCGGGATGTGTTATGATAAAATGCCCTAGATGTCAAGAAGAGTTCTATCCATAGAAGCCCACAATAATAATATTCCTAGTAGTTATATTAATACCGAAAAATATATAAAGAAATATATAAAAAAAATTTTATGGGGGAGAGATAATATTCCGATTATGATTACCCTCCTTTATGTCCAAAAGATTCCATCAGAATTGCCCTTTTGGGCTCTCTCCTCCTAAAAATGAGGTAGATACCTTGCAATATTGGGATGAAAAGATAGAAACGATGAAAAGAGATGAACTGGAAGCATTCCAGCTAAAACATCTTAAACATATATTAAATCATGCTTATAACAATAGTGAGCACTATCGGAATAGTTTTGAAGACGCCGGAGTATCGCCCAATGACATTAATTGTCTTTCTGATATTCAAAAACTTCCAACTATTCAAAAAGATAATATTAGGAAGGATCAAGAACTAACTCCCCCTTTGGGGAAAATGACAGCCGTTCCCGAGAATGAGGTAGTGTATATCTCAGTTTCAAGCGGTTCCACAGGGATGCCAACAGCTTCCCCTTTCACTTATCAAGATTTTGAAGATTTTATGGATTTTGAAGCAAGATTGTTTTATTCATCTGGCATGAGAAACAATGATAGGTATTGTCATGCATTAAACATGTCTCTTTTTGTTGGGGGGCCGTGTGTCTTGGGCGCACAAAAGATTGGGGCGTTATGCATACATGCAGGCACAATACCGTCAGAAAGGTTGCTTAGGATAATGATGCAGTTCCAGCCAACAATTACTTGGACAACACCTTCCTACGCATGGTATCTTGGAGAAACTGCAGAAAAACAGGGAATTGATGTAGCCCATGACACGGCCATAGGCAAAATTTTTGTTGCTGGAGAACCGGGTGGTTCGATTGATGCAACAAAAAAGAGAATTGAGCAGCTTTGGGATGCAGATGTATATGACTATTATGGATTGTCCGATATATTTGGGGCTTGCGCCGGAGAGTGTGAAGAGAAGTCAGGGCTTCATTTTGCTGAAGACCATATGATTGTTGAGGTATTAGATTTAAAGACAGGTGAACCTGTTGGGGAAAATGAAGAGGGAGAAATGGTACTCACGACAATCAAAAAGATGGCAAGACCAATGATAAGATTTAGAACTGGCGATATAGTTTCATATGAAACAGATAGATGTGCATGCGGAAGAACCCATAAGAGATTAATGGGAATATGCGGAAGAACAGATGATATGCTTATCATAAAAGGGGTAAATGTATTGCCTTCAAGTGTCGAACCGGTTGTAAGAGGCAACAAGAAGTTATCAGGAGAATATAGACTAGTGGTGGACAGAGTAAATCACCTTGACGTCTTGACTATCGAAATCGAAAGCATGTGCGAGTACAAAGGAGATGTGAAACTATTAGAGAGGGAAGTCCAGCGAGACCTTAGGGCAGTTTTAGGCATAACTCCAAAAGTGCTAATATATGAAGATGGCACATTACCAAGAGAAACCCATAAAGCAAAAAGGATTAAGGACAATAGAAAAAACGTCTGGAAATAAAATTTTATTTATATTAAAAATTAAAATTTTTTTAGAATATATCTATTGCTCTTGACATTACATTTTTTCCCCTATATTCTGGAAGAATCATGGGTGATTTTCTGCTTTCTGGTACCCCTACTTTTTTCAATTCTTTAGAATATTTTGTGACGTGGGATAATGTCAATTTTCCAATAGATGCTTTCTTTGCGTATCTTGCTGCGGAAATCCCCGCCCTTCTACCAAAAACAGAATAGTCAAGGAGAGAGTTTCCCATAAGCCTGTTCTTTCCATGAACTCCGCCTGTGACTTCTCCACCAGCAAATAGTCCTTTTAATTCTGTGGCGCCATTTGAATCAATCACGACGCCGCCATTTTGGTAGTGCAATGTAGGAAATACCAGTATAGGATCCTCTACCATGTTTATATCAAATCTCTTAAACATTCTATACATAGCAGATAGTTCCCTTTCAGTAACACCTTCACCTTTTATCATGTTGATCATTGGTGAGTCAAGCCATACTCCCTGCATCCCGGTAGGCGTTTCTACTCCTCCGCCTGCCCCATAACATTCTTTTATGAAGGCTGCACTTTCTACATCCCTTGGTTCTAATGGATGCACAAACATTTCACCCTCTCTGTTCAGAGGCTGCGCACCAAGCCCCCTGACCTTTTCAGTTATTAGAAGGCCAACTATCTGTTCTGGAAAAGCTGCTCCCGTGGGGTGGTACTGCACAGAATCCATGTCTCTGAGTCTTGCTCCACACCTGTAAGCCATTGCAAGCCCATCAGCAGTTGCACCATAATGATTTGTTGTGGGAAATCCCTGGATGTGAAGTCTTCCAAATCCCCCAGTTGCCATAATTGTGGCCTTGGCCCTGACAACGTAATACTGGTGAGTTTCTATATTGAAAAGAACTGCTCCGGCAACTTGGCCTTTGTCGTCCATCAAAAGTTCTATTGCAGGCGAAAATTCAACAGCAGGGATTGATAGATTAATAAATTCATCCCTGATAACTCTAAGTAGTTCCATTCCCGTATAGTCTTTGGCAGAGTGCATTCTTTTCCTTGAAGTTCCTCCCCCATGAATAGTAATCATTGTTCCATCTTTTTCCTTGTCAAACATAACCCCTTTTCCTTCAAACCATTTTATTATTGCGGGGCCATCAGAAACTAACGCTTCAACAAGTTCAGGGTCATTTGCAAAGTGCCCCCCTCCTATAACATCAAGATAATGAATTTCAGGAGCGTCATTGGATTTGTCTGCTGCCTGTATGCCGCCTTGAGCCATAATAGAATTGGAGTCGCCATGTCTGAGCTTAGTTGTCATAAGAATATTCTGAGGGTCTATACCTTCATAGGTGGCCCAGATGCCTGCCATTGTTCCTGCGCCTCCTCCCCCAATAATAAGAAGGTCAACGTCATAGTCGATATTGGAAAGATCAATATCTTTTTCAGAAATACGAGAGTAGGACTCAATTAAATCTGCAACTTCAAAAGGGACTATCTCGCCTTTTGAATTCCCTACTGAAAGCGTTCTTTTGACTTCAGGTTTATAATCAGGATGATACTTATTTAGGACATCGTCTCTCTCTTCCATAGACATCTGTTGATATTTTTCTTTCAGTCTTTTTTCTCGGGTCTTTTCAACCATTTCAATGGATTCCCTCATAGACTCCGGATAACCTTTTATTAGCTTCATCAAATCACCTACTCAGTCACCCTCTTCTTGTAAAGGTCTTTTATCTCTGCAAGCTTCAAGATTTTTAGCTTTGAAATTTCTTTTTTTGAAACTCCGTTGTTTAATTTTGCCACCGCCTCTTCAGTATGTATCGCTTTTGGAGCAACAAATTTTCCATTCAATCTTCTTGCAAGCTGCCCAACATGATATTGGGTAATCTCAGCAGGACATCTAAAAGCGCAAAGACCACACTGGACGCAATCAAATGAGAGGATGGCTGCCTTTTCTATATCTCCTCTTAATGAAGCCTGAACATAATCCATTACTTTTAGCTCTTGGGGGCATACCTTTGTGCAACTGTTGCAACTGATACATCTCGCTATTTCAGGATACTCCTTTAGAAGTGCATTGTGGGCTATATTGAGTTTTTCCATATCATACTTTTTCTTATTAGCAGGCGTAAATGGCAACTGGACGAGATACATTCCATCATCAACTGTAGTCTGGCACGCCAGAGCAGATTTTAATTTGTAGTCATCTTTTAATCTGTAAATAGTTGCGCATGCTCCACAAAAACCGGCCCTGCAACCTGCACCTCTAGTATACCTATAGCCTGCATATTCCATGGCTTTCATCAGGGTTAAGCCTGATGGAACTTTATACTCCTTACCCATAATAAATACACTTACCAATGGGATCTGATTTTTTTCAGCCAACATTACCCCCCTCTTTCTTCTAATTTATCTTTAATGAACTTATAGTCCTTCAAATAATTCTCATTATTATCTGAAAGTGAAATAATTAATAATTCTGATAGATAAATAACAGGAGTCTGGTGATTTATTTTTCCTTTTTCAAACAGACTCTTCTGTCCCGTTGTTAGATTGTACTGGCAAAGCGGGCATGGGGTGACAATTACATCGGCCCCTTTGCTTTGAGATGTTTTGACTATTCTTTGAACACAATCAAGGACAGCCTCCTTGTTTGTTATAATTTGATGGGCACCGCAACATTCGACAGTCATCGGATTTTCAATTACTTTGGCCCCGAGCGCAGAAAGTATATCCCCCATCACGTGTGGAGCGTCTTGATCGTCAAATGCTATATTTTTTGGCCTTAAGAGCATACATCCATAATATGGGTCAACTTTTAGATTTGTAAGTGGAGTTTTTACTTTTTCTTTAATCTTTTCAAGCCCTATATCTTTATACAAAACTTCCAAAAAATGCATAATCTCGACATTTCCAAGATAGTCCTCTTCAGTGTCCATAAAAAGATTGATGTTATTGAGTTTGTCAGGATTTTTCTTATACATCAGATTGACCTGCTTTAAAACATTGTAGCACATAGAACAAAGTGTCACAAGTTTATTTGTTTTAAGCTCCCTCCCCATCTCTTGAGCCCTTATCAGAGTTCTTGTAGCTGAGAGATGATCGGCCATAACATCTGATGTGAGATTGTAGACAACACCGCAACATGTCCATGTAGGAAGCTCCTTTAGTTCAAATTCCAGAAGTTTTGCAACTTCTAAAGCTGCTTCTTCGTCCTTTTTTCCTGTAGTTTTTAGAGTACATCCCGGGTAGTAAGGATATTCCATCACCAAACCCCCTTCTTTATTGCTGCGACAATGGCCATCTGAGGTATTTCTTCAATCATCTTCTCTATAAATTCTTTTGAGTAAATATTGATAAAATCCTGTTTGTTTCTCAACATCACGTTTCTCAAAGCTTCCATTATCTTAGCTATATCAACGCTTCTTGGGCATCTCGCTGAACATGTAAAACATGCAGCACATACCCAGAAAGTGTTTTGGTCCAAAACTTCAAGGTCCCCCATCTGCACAAATCTTATTATCTTATTGGGAGCCATGTCCATGCTGTCAACAACAGGACATGTGGCTGAGCATTTACCGCACTGATAGCATTGGAATATATTCTGTCCAGATATTTCTTCTACATTTTTTCGTAGTTCCAATCCCTTTTCAGATACTGTGAAGACCACTATACGCCCCTCCCAATCCGTTTAAGAAGTGAGTTATCTTTGTTGTAAATGGATATCTCAATAGGTGATGTTCCAGGTAGGCAGTGTGTGGCGCATGCAAAACATGGATCATATGCCCTAAATGCCATTTCTACCTTATTGAGTATTCCATCGTTGACTTTTCCGTTTGAAATCATACCTTTTGCCGCATCCCTTACTGACATACATATGGCACCGGCGTTATTTGTAGTGGCAACTATCATATTCGCTTTTTCAATTCTTGCATCTTCAGTTAATTTATAATGATGGAATAGGGTCCCTCTTGCAGCCTCAACTACACCAACTCCTTCATTTGGAAGGCCAACCTTATTCCTAAGATCCTGTTTTAGGATATTTTTATCTCTGCTAAGTTCTAAGACTCTTTCAGAAGCGTAAAGTAACTCTATCAATCTTGCCCAATGGAATGCTAGTGTTGAATTGACAGGTTTTCCCAGTGTTTCAATCAACTCTTTATAGGCTTCGTTTGCAAGCGGAGTTGTAAATCCATCAATGACGTTTATCCTACCTAATGGCCCAACTCGGTAAATCCCGCTATCAACTCCACCTGTTAGTCCTTTCCATCCAATCTGCTTTAAGTAAGGATATTTCATATAGGTCCATGGCTCGACGTGCTCTTCGATATACTCAAAATATTGGCTTCCATCAAAACAGGCAAATTCTTCATTTGTTGGGCTTTTTACTCTTATCATGCCATCATAGAAGTTTAGATTATTATGTTTATCAACAATCCCCATGTTATAAGTTTCAAGAGTGTACGCATCACTTTTGATGAGATCAAGATACGCCTTATTTTTCAGTACAGTATCTTTGAAAAAATTTAAGGTGAACTCTGAGAACTTCACGCAAGATTCGGCCATCGACTCAATTTCATTTCGTTCCTCTTCATTCAATCCTTTTGAAATACCCCCAGGAAGACCACAGACAGGGTGGGTGGGTTTACCGCCGAGGATCCTTGTTATCTTCTGCCCATATGCTCTGTGTTTTATTACTTCCTTACCTATTTCAACGCCAACTTTTCCTATAACCCCTATTATGTTTCTATCTCCTTTTGGCGCATCCGGCCCAACAACAAAGTCAGGCCCGCCAAGGAAGTAAAAGTGGAGTATATGGTCATATATCACATACCCACAGTACATTAACTCCCTAAGTTTCTTCGCTGTTTCAGTGGGCTGTGTGTTAAAAGCATTGTCTAATGCCTTAGTTGATGCGAAATGATGAGCTACTGGGCATACACCACAAATCCTTGATGTAATCTGAGGCATGTCCTCTGCAAGCCTGCCCTCGCTGAACTTCTCAAAACCTCTAAGTTCAGGTATCTGGAGGTAAGCATTCTCAACATTTCCACTATCATTTAGAAAAATCTCAATTTTACCGTGGCCCTCGAGTCTTGTTATTGGATCTATTGTAATTCTTTTCATTTTATCACCTTTCTCTTAATTAAGGATGAAGCAAGCGAATACCTGTAAAATGTACCAACTGGGTCTTTAATCTTAGAAACTAATTCTTCCACCTTTTTCTCATCAAGTTCGGTCTCATTCTCAACTGCCAATACTGAAGCTAAGGCAGAGATCATCTTTGCACCTTGGTCTGTTACTTCAGGGGTCTTCCCAAAGCAACCTGTGCAAGGCATGTTTCCTTTGATGCACTGATGCCCACAACCAGACCTTGTTGCAGGGCCCATACATATTATGCCTTGATCAAGGAAGCACTTTTCTGGATCAGCTTCCTTCTCATAAACTCTGTAAATAGTTTCAATTGTTTTATCCTTCTTTTTTCTAGGGCATTCATCGCACAAAGCTTTTACTGGAGCTAAAACTGCTCCTTTTGGCGGCAAATCCCCAGTCAAGAATTTATTAAAGGCGTCCTCTACAATATTTGGCGTTGGAGGGCATCCGGGGATATAATAATCAACATCAACAACCTGATCAAGAGTTTTTACAGTATCATAAAATTCAGGGATATGAATCTCCCCTTCCTTGACATCGAAAGAAGGCTGAGGTAAAATGTTATCTTTATTTATTGTCGTTTCTGTCTCTTGATATGCCCGATCGAATATCAGTTTTTTGTTAAATAGATTTGCTAAGGCAGGTATACAGCCCTCATGTGCGCATGAGCCAAATGCAACTAGAATCTTAGATTTATTTCTAAGTAACTTTGCAAGCTCTTCATTTTCACTAGTCCTTATGGCGCCGTTAAAAAAGCAGACGTCGATAGATTTGTCCTTCATTTTTTTCAAATCTTCATATTTGGTGTCCATGGCTACAGGCCACATCAAGATATTTGCTTTTTCAATTACATCCAGTATCTTTTCATTGATATCTAAAACAGCAATTTCGCAGCCGCCACAGGAAGCAGCCCAGTAAAATGCTATGTTGGCTTTATTCATTTTGATTCCTCCAGATTCAGTGGAGAGGGGCCAATCTCTTTTAGTTTAATGACCATATCATTTACGACTTCTCTAAACTTGTTTCCTTCGCTTGCTGATATCCATTCTAGTCTTAACCTCTCCTCTTCTAATCCCATATCGTTTAGTAGCATCTTAAGAAGTTTTACCCTTCTGAGTGTTTTATAATTGCCTTGTGCATAATGGCAGTCACCAGGATGGCAGCCACCAACAAGAACACCGTCAGCGCCTTTAGCAAATGCATCAAGGACAAAAGATGGATCTACCCTGCCTGAACACATTACTCGTATAGGAACGGCATTTGGGGAAAACTTTAATCTTGAAACTCCCGCAAGGTCTGCTCCGGCATAAGTGCACCATTTGCATAGGAAAGCTATAATTTTAGGTTCAAACTCTTTCATAAAATCTACTCCAGTATAACCTCAATCATCTTAAACATGTTTTTTGATTCATCGTTTCTCATTGCAGCTGCTCCGCTTGGACAAGCAGATGCACATGTGCCACAACCTTGGCATAGGGCCTCATTTAATTTAGACCTCTTTATTTCCTTGCCATCTTTATTGGTAATTTCTCCCTCTAATGCCCCGTAAGGACAAAGCGTAATGCATACTCCACACCCACTGCATACATCTTCATTAATCTCACAAATCAAGGGCTCCTTCTGTAGTAAGTCAGAGGAAAACATCGAAAGTATTTTGGATGCAGCTGCCCCTGCCTGAGAAACTGATTCAGGAATATCTTTTGGGCCTTGGGCAGCACCTGCAAAAAATATGCCAGATGTCATGCTTTCAACCGGCCTTAATTTTGGATGGGCCTCCTTTAAAAATCCATTTTCATCTACAGATATTTTGAGTTTTTGCTTGAGTTCGATCATCCCAGAAGCTGGCTCGATTGCCATAGCCAGAACAGCAAGATCGGCTTTTATCTCTACTTTTTTACCTGTAAGAGTATCGACTCCCCATACGATGACTTTATCGCCATCTTCAAATATCTTTGAAACTTTACCTCTTGTGTATAAAGCATGATCTTCTTCTGTAGTCCTGTAATAAAACTCCTCATAGTCCTTTCCTGCAGTCCTAACGTCAATATAAAAAACATATGCATTTCCGTCATGAACCTTGTGTTTAAAGAGCATCGCATGTTTTGCAGTGTACATGCAACAAATCTTTGAGCAGTAAGGCTTGTGCTCTTCTATATCTCTTGAGCCAGCACACTGAACAAAGACAACGTCCTTCACAGGCTTACCATCTGAAGGCCTTATAATCTGCCCCCCTGTAGGGCCTGATGCAGAGAGCAGTCTTTCAAACTTAAGACCGCTAATAACATTAGGGTATCTGCCTCCACCGTAGTCTGAAAGATTCTCCAAAGGATATTCTCTGTATCCAGTTGCAACTACAATTGCGCCGGCTTCAACTTCCCTTAGTTCCTCTTGCATATCAAAATCAATTGCCCCTATTTTACAGACCTTTTCGCAGATTTTACATATACCTTTCTGGTAGTAAAGGCAGTTTTCTCTGTCTATTACCGGTTTGTTTGGAACGGCCTGTGGAAATGGCGTGAAGATGGCTGTTCTTTTTGCAAGACCTTCCTGAAACTCAGAAGAAACTTTTACTGGGCACTTGGTATAACAGTCGCCACACCCCGTGCAAAGATCCCAATTAACAGAAGTAGGTTTTTTCTTTATCTTCACTTTAAAGTTTCCAACATACCCACTAACATTCTCCACTTCAGAGAATGTCAAGAGCTCTATGTTTGGATGATTAGCAACTTCAACCATCTTTGGAGTTAAAATGCACTGAGAGCAATCAAGTGTTGGAAAGGTTTCTGATAGCTTTGCCATCTTTCCTCCAATTGATGAGTCCCTTTCAACAAGATAAGTTTTGTACCCGCCATTCGCAATATCAAGCGCAGCTTGTATCCCAGCAACTCCACCACCTAACACAACGGCTTTTTTAGTAATTGGAACCTCAATATCAGTAAGAGAGTTATCATTTTTGACCTTTTCAACAATGCTCTTAGTGATCTTAATTGCCTTTTCAGTAGCCTTGGCTTTATCTTCGTGGACCCAGCTACAGTGTTCTCTGATGTTAGAAATCTCGCATTGATATGGATTCAATCCCGCATTTTTTGAGTTTACACGAAAGGTTTTTTCATGAAGTGTTGGAGAGCATGCTGCAACGACGACACGATCAAGCCTTTCCTTCTCAATTGTCTCTCTCATAAGCTTTTGACCTGGATCTGAGCACATGTATATATAAGTCCCTGTATATGCGACTCCTTCCATTTTTGATATTTCTTGCGCTACTTTTTCCACATCAACTGACCCAGCAATATTGGAACCACAGTGACAAACAAAAACACCCACCCTAGGGGAAGAAGAGTTAGTATCCATTAAAAGTCATCTCGCTTATTTTGTACTATTAGTATAATTTTTCTAAATTTAAATGTTTTGGTTACAGAATCTTTGTTACTCGAATATTAATTAATAAATAAAAATAATTTCGGATATTATTCATAATTAAGTTATTTTCTCCGTATGACAAATATTTCTCTATTGTGATTTGTTAGAATTATCAATTTTTTTAATCTCTCCTTTATCAAAAACGTATACTGTATTGATAAAAGAAGGTATTTCGGGATCATGTGTTATCATGATTAAAGTTTTATTTTTACAAAATTCCTCTATGTTGTCAAAGAGTAAATTTTTAGTTCCTAAATCCAAGTGGGAAGAGGGTTCATCCAGAATAACAATTTCTGGATCCTCCAAAAATACTCTAGCTAGAGCGATACGTTGTTTTTGGCCACCTGATAATTTTGACCCCCTATCCCCAATTATATATTCATAAGAAATTCCTTTTTTATTTACAAAGTCATTACAACATGCCATTTTACATGCATTGTTCAATTTATCCTTCTGTATGTCTTTTTGACCCCAAGTAATATTTTCTTCAATTGTCCCATAAAACAGATACGGATCCTGCCCCATCCAACTTAAAATTTTGTGCCAACTTTCTTTTTTGATTTTTTGTATCTGTATGCCGTCTATAGTTAATTTGCCTGATTTGGGGTAAATCAGCCCCAATATTAAATCAATTAAGGTACTTTTGCCAACGCCAGTTGGCCCAAAAATAGCTATTTTCTCCCCCTTGTTTATAGTCAAATTAATGTTTTTTAGAACGTTCTTATCAGAATAGCTAAAACTGACATTTTTAAATTCAATTTTATCGTTGAAGTTGTTGATTATGGTATCGCCGTCTTTTTCAACATTCTGATACCCCTCATTAATCAATACATCAACTGCATTCATCGAAGGGATTTCAAATTTGATTCTGTAATATTCAGTTTGGATTGATTTCATATCACCGCTGAGCTTTAGAAAAACATATATCATTATCCCAATAACAGAGATTGGCACGTAAAAATAGGTCATAGTGAAATAAATAATCATTAAGATTGGTATAAAATTGGCAGGTTCATGCAGATAGGTGACATAGTTCATCTTGTCATTCATTTCATACCTTATCTTTGATAGATACTCTGTTTTTTCATATAGGAGCTTTCTGACAAAACTTTCCTTGGACATCGATTTGATATTTTTTAGGCCATCTAGGGAAGCTAGAGTTTCTTTCATAAAGAGGTTTCTTTGACTTAGGATAGTTGACCCGCTGTATCTTGCATTTTTTACTAGCCTTCCTAATATCAAAGTAACACCCCCTATAATTAAGAAGATCATTAGTGTAATTTCAAATGACAACAAAACTAAAAGTAGGATATAAACAAATAAAAGGAATATCAAAGGCAATAAATTTAGAGTTCTCAGATAGACATCCCTATCCTTTTCTATTTCATTTGTAAGAATATTTGTTATGTAACTTTTCATTGACCCATTGATGAAAATCCAATCGGAATACAAGATTATATCGCATATTTTTTTCCTTCTGCTTATCTCATACCACAATTTCTCCTTATTTATCAATGAGGCCAAGAATATATTTATCAAAGCTTTAATAATATAAATTAATGCGATCCCAATAAATAGAGAAAGAATCGTATATTCCACGTTTATGAGAGAATACGCTTTTTTTATATAGGATATAAGCTTAATATTAATATCATTAGATTGATTTAAGATTTGCTCCAGTGCAGGAACAAGTAAACTAATTGATAACATCTCAAAAAAACTCACAACAATCGACAATAGGATTATTATTGTTGATTGTTTTTTTCTCTTTTTGAACAAACTTTTTATCACAGACCTTACTGAATATTTTTCAGAAATTGTGATATCTTGATTTAACACCATTTGATCAGCTTGACAAAAACTACGTATATGTCTCAACTTTTAAGTATTAATTTAAATGTTTTGGTCAAAGTATCGTAAGGCGCCGAATAATAATCAATAAATAAAAATTAATCCGGATAAAATTGACAATAATTTTAATTATACCGGAGAAAATGTTCAGCGTATTTTCTATTAAATAAAAATTTGTATAATAATTTTATCTTTATTGATTTTTTATGTAGAAAAATTAATAATTTTCATACAAATGGTCAAATAATTATAGATATTTATCTAAACAATAATCTTTTTAAAGTGAAAAAACAATGTGTATACGGAACTCTATTTTTCGGGGGATTAAATGATAGATGAAACCCTAATAAAAAATACCGTAATTGAACTTCTAAAGGACTCTTCAACAAAGCTTCCTTTGGATGTCAAAAATGCCTTGGAAAAGGCTTATGAAATTGAAGAAGGACCTGCAAAGGCCCAATTAGAGGCTATACTAAAAAATATAAAAATGGCTGAGGAAACTTCAACTCCGATGTGTCAGGACACGGGCATTCACATATTTTTTGTTAAGATTGGTGATGTAGGGAATCCAAAACTTGAAAAAAAATTGGCCGGCATAATTGTTGACGGAGTGAGAGAAGCTACAAAAACAGTACCTTTGAGGCCTAATGCCGTTCACCCCCTCACAAGAAAAAATCCCGGAGACAATGTAGGGGATTATATGCCTTATATTAATTTTACTCCAATTGATTCTGATTATATAGAGATAACTGCAATGCCAAAAGGTGCAGGCAGTGAAAACATGTCAAAGGTAGCTATGCTAAATCCTTCTGATGGAATAAGGGGAATTAAAAAATTTGCTCTTGACACAGTAGTTAGTGCAGGATCAAAACCATGCCCACCCACAATAATCGGCCTTGGTATTGGAGGTAGTGCAGATATATCGATAAAGCTTGCAAAGATGGCATTATTAAGACCTATAGACAAAAGGCACTCAGATCCAACTGTGGCCACTTTAGAAAAAGAGTTGTTTGAAGCTTTTAATTCTCTAGGCATCGGAGTAATGGGGCTTGGTGGGAAGACTACTGTTTTAGGTGTCAATGCTGAGCTTGGCTACTGCCACACAGCATCACTTCCAGTTGCGATAAATGTCCAGTGCTGGGCAGGAAGAAAGGCAACTGCAAGAATTTACAAAGATGGGAGGGTAGAGCATCTGACCTACAAGAGGTGATATTATGGACAAGATACTAAATTTACCACTTGATGAAAAAACTGTTAGAGAGTTAAAGATTGGGGAAACAGTTTATCTTAATGGAGTTTTCTTTACCGCCCGAGATGAAGCCCATATGCATGCACTTGAGTATGCCAAGGAGGGTAAGAAAATCCCCTACGACTTTAAGGGTGCTGCAATCTATCACTGCGGGCCGATCATGGTAAAGCAAAATGACAAGTGGAGAGCAGTTGCGGCAGGTCCAACTACATCGACTCGAATGAATTCGCTTGAACCAGAGTTTATAGAGAAGTTTAAGGTTTCAGCAATAATTGGAAAAGGCGGAATGTCAAAGCCTACAGTTGATGCAATGAAAAAATTTGGATGTGTCTATCTTGCAATAACAGGTGGTGCCGCAGTTCTTGCCGCCAAGGGAATTAAAGAAGTACTTGGCGTAGAATGGTATGAGCTTGGGATGCCTGAAGCTTTATGGGTACTAGTTGGTGAGAAGTTTGGCCCACTGACAGTTGCAATTGATGCACATGGTAATAGCCTTTATGCCGATGTTGATAAGGAAGTTGAAAAAAATATACCAAGGGCAAAGGAGATATTAAAAATATAGGTGATTTAATGGAAAAACTTTCAAAGGAAGATCTGATTAAAAAAGCATCAAAACCGGCAGAAGATGCAATGAAACTACACCCATTTTACAAGGGAAAGATTGAGATTGCATCAAAAGTTTGTATAAGAGACTTCTCTGATTTTGCGATATGGTATACCCCCGGAGTTGCCGAGCCTTGTAAGGCTATCCACAAGAATAAGGAAGCCGTATTTGACCATACAAACAAGGGAAATGCAGTTGCTGTAGTGTCTGATGGAACAAGAGTATTGGGTCTTGGTAATATCGGACCAGAGGCCGCTATGCCAGTCATGGAAGGGAAAGCTCTTCTTTTCAAGTATCTTGGTGGAGTCGATGCGTATCCGATCTGCCTTGACACACGAAACCCGGACAAAATAATTGAAGTATGCAAACTGCTCAAACCCACATTTGGAGGAATTAATCTTGAAGACCTTGAAAAGCCAAAGTGCTTCTTTATCCTGGATAAATTAAGGGCCGATAAGGAAATGGACATACCGGTATGGCATGATGACCAACAGGGCACAGCTACTGTAGAAGTTGCAGGAGCGATTAATGCCTTAAAGGTCGTTGGCAAAAAACTTAGCGAAGCTAATATCGTACTTGTAGGAACAGGCGCCGCAAATATTGCAAGTTCAAGAGTCTTAGTTGCTGCTGGAGCAAAAAAGAAAAACATAACTGCAGTTGATTCAAAAGGAATCTTAAACGCAAACAGAAAAGACCTTGAGGCTGATAAAACAAATAATCCCTTCAAATGGGATCTATGCATCAATGCAAACAAGGAGCAGAGGAGTGGTGGGATAAAAGAAGCGCTTAAAGGAGCTGACATTTGTATAGCTGCATCAAAACCTGGCCCAGACACCATAAAAAAGGAAGAGGTAAGAGAAATGGCAACTGATGCAATCCTATTTGCATCCGCAAATCCTATGCCGGAGATTTGGCCGTGGGAGGCAAAAGAAGCTGGTGTTAGAATTGTTGGAACAGGAAGAAGCGACTTCCCAAATCAAATAAACAATTCAATTGTGTTCCCTGGTATTTTTAGAGGAGCTTTAGATGTTCGAGCAAAAACTATTACTGATGAAATGTGCGTTGCAGCTGCATTTGAAATTGCAAAGACAGCAGAGGACAAAGGTCTTTCTGATGAATACATAGTCCCCAAGATGAGCGAGTGGGAAGTATTCCCAAGGGAGGCTGTGGCCGTAGGCATGAAGGCAATTGAACAGGGCATTGCAAGAGTCAAATACAATAAAAACGAGCTTTATGAAATTGCCGAAAAAACCATCAAAAAGGCCAGAGATGAAACACACATGCTAATGAAGCATGGCATAATAGAAATGCCTCCTAAATAATTTTTTATTTTTTTAATGTAATTCCATATTCAATTTAAATTTTAATAGTTATTTTTTAGAGATAAAGAGATAATCAAACCTTTTAAATTCAATGTCTTAAATATCTTCATGGATTTATTTACCATTCTTAAAATATTCATCGGGGGGGTTGTCCTTTTTCATGCTTCTTATCTTGACATAAAAAAGAGAGAGATTGAAGAGTGGCACTGGATTATTCTTGCAATAATAGGATTTACTCATGCAATTTATCTTTCCTTTACATTTCAATCGTTTAGGCCCATATTGATTACTGGTGGAGTATTTTTACTAATGTTTGGACTTGCTCTTTTGTTATTCTATCTAGGGCTGTTTGGAGGAGGAGATGGAAAAATATTAATGGGCCTTGGAGCGCTTTTACCCTCCCTTCCCGGAAAAGAATATGCATTTGGACTATTTCCCGTATCAGTTTTTGATAATGCCTTAATCATCAGCCTTTTTCTCCCTATTTTGATTCTAGCATATAATTTATTTAGAAAGGATTCTCCAAAAGAATATTATTCAGGGAAGCTCAAAAAAATAGTTGCTATGATGGTCGGTTATAGACTAAAAACAGATAAATTGTCTGACAAATTTTATCCCTTAGAGGAGTTTAAAGAGGGAAAAAGAACAATCAGACTTTTCATTGGAGATTTGGATTTCGATGTCAAGAAGTATAAAGAAGAGTTGATTGAAAAAGGCATAGACAATCTTTGGGCGACTCCAGGTCTCCCATTTGTCGTGCCCATAACAATTGGGTATTTTATAGCTGTTTTATTTGGAGATGTTATGCTTAGAGTAGTTATGATTCTTATTTTATTAAAATGAGCATAATCTCGGGGCAATAATTCACCTAAAATAATAGCAATGCTTTTATACATTGACCCCTATCATAGTCAGTCCATGAAAAAGATTTTCAGTATCAAAATAGGCGGTTATCTAATTTCAATATTGATAATATTGATAATAGGAGTTTCCTATTTCATGCTGGGGGACAGATCTTTTTACATGGTTAGGGGTTCAGTTATAGCCTTTTTAGTGGCCGCAGTGATTCTCGAATACGTGTCATATAGGATTAGAAACGTGATTGACTACTTTAGAAACCCTCTGACAATAGTCATGGGTGTGGCAGACTCTTTGAAGGCTGAAAATCTACCACCAGGAGAGAGAGAACAACTGTTATTCCTGAAAAAAACTCTCGATAATATGGAAAAGATGTATAATGAAATTACATGAGGTATTAAAATGGTGAAAGTATTAATAGCCGAGGATTATTTGGAGCTTTTGGACTTTTATAAAATATCACTTGGTTACGAACTTCTTCTTGCAAAAGATGGAGATGAAGCATTTGAGATGTATATGAAACATAAACCCGACATAACTCTTATGGATCTAAAACTTCCAAAAAAGGATGGAATCGAGGTAATAAAAGAAATATTGGCGGTCGATCCAGATGCCAGAATAGTGGCCATTACAGCTTATGGCTACCTTGGACCCAAAGCTCTTGAAGCTGGGGCAAAAGATGTGATAAGAAAACCGTTTAAGATATCAGAGCTAAACGAATTAATTAATAAATATGCCAAGAAATAGACATTAGTAATAACTCTTAAATATATTAAATTATAGTTTATTTTAATGGTTTCGGAAAAGAATCAAAAAAAGAAAACTCCAAAGAAATGGTTCATAATTCCAGTTATTTTTATCGCTATGTTCATAGTGATAGACAATGTTTTTTTCACAGAGTATTATTCTAGTGGTCCCCCTCTACCACCGGTATTAGCTCAGAACGCAACAGATGATCAAGTTGAACAATACACTGAAAAGATTCAAGATTTAGAAAAACTTCTTTCCAGCGCCCAAGAAGAAAATGAAGAACTACTTGTTTATCAAGAACTATTTATTAATTCGCAGAAAAGATCGTCGCTGATTCTGCAGAGATATTCTACAAGAATAGAGAATAATATAGTTGAAGATCAGAGAGACATCGGAAAATTTATCACTCCAAATTCCGAAGGAATAAATCAATTAAATGAAAAAATCCCCTCTGGGAACTATCTCTTAAATTCATACGAGTACATCGTAGACAATTTTTACTACTATTATGACCCATTTACCCGGACTTCAGAAGGCACTCAGGAATGGACAAACATCAAGGCATATGATTTAAAAAATGATAAGTGGCTTGAAGTCAAACTCAGAGACTCTGTAACGACACAGAACTTCCCTGACATAATTTTCTACCCTGACGAAACTATAGATTTTGGAGGAGGGGATTGCGAAGATTTTGCTATTCTTTACACTTCAATGGCAATTACTAAAGGTTACTCTTCATATGTTTATATTGTAGATATAGATAAAGATGGGATACAGATACTTCATGCCATATCTACAGTAAACAACAGACTTCTTGTAGATATACCTTCAAAACTTTACATAGAAGGAAATAGTCAAGATGACCTTTTCATGAAATATATCAAAGCAATAAAAGCAGAAAGAGTTACAATAATCAATAGCTTCAATGATGAAGAGTTCTCAAACATAAAGAAAACTTACAGCTAGCTCCCCCAGCAGAATTCATTGTATCCGCATCGCTTACAGAAGTTCTTCCTATCCTTTCTAGGCTCCTTTTCTCCTTCAAGAAGTTCTTTTACTTTTGATAGTATATCCAGTACTTCCTTCTTGTCTTCGTCTTTAATCAGAAAAGGGATCCTCTGTTTGACCTGGTAATATTCTAAAAATCCCAAAGGTATTTTTATTCCTCTTTCTTTTTCTAAAAGCAGGGCATATGCTGAAACTTGTAGTTTTTCATGTTTTCTTATACCGTTTGAAAATAGCCCAGTTTTAAGTTCTACAGGAAATAAGTTTCCTTCTGAATCTTCTTCAAGCTTATCAATTTTTCCACTTAAACCCAACTCATTTGAGAATATCGAATACTCCATATCCTTCATCATGAAAAGATTTTTGTAAAGATTTTGGTCCTTGCCATAAAGACCTATGTATTTTTTGATCCGGATTGATTTCAAGAGCTCATCTTCCTTTAATTCTTCCTGGAGCTCTTTAATGAGTTCTAGGTAGTCTACGCCGGCATCTTTTAATTTTTCCTTGTTTTTTATCATTATATTCTTAATGACTCTTTTGGAATCTGCATAGAGAATCTTAAAGATTTCATCGATTCCCATTTTTTCATCTATTCGTTGATCAATTATTATCTTTTCTCTCAACATCACTTCTTCGTATATCTTGTGTATTATCGTTCCGGTTAGCATCTCAGGTGTTTGTGGAAGCGGGAGGCCTTTAATTTTTTTGAGGTATAGTTTATACGGACAGAATAGGTATTCAGTCAGGTCTGTAACATAAATCATATCTTTGGCCTCGTTTAAGTAATTCTATAAATAAGCGCACTTAGAAGGAATATCAATAAGACAAGATACATTGCCTTCTTTATGTTTTTCTGTATCGCCCCTGAATTCTCATTATGCTTTAGAATTTTATAAAGTATGTAAAAGACAAAAATTACAATAGGCGTTACAATTCCAAGATAAATATAGCCGTAAAGCCCGATAACAAAGGGGACATATAAGAGAAAAGCCGCTATCAGAAGAGAAACAAAGGCCAAGCTAAATGTTTTTGACTCGCCTATTATAGCGGGGAGGGTTTTCGCGCCCTTTTTTATGTCACCCTCTAAATCTTCTATATCTTTTACAAGTTCCCTTGAGACCATAGCAAAAAATGAAATCAAGGCGAGAATTAATACGCCTTTATAACTTCCAACTGCCGTGCCACCATAGATAAAAGTTATGGATGTTAGAAAAGACACAAGGATGTTCCCCGAGAATGGTTTTCTTTTTAGAATCATTGCGTATATATACATCAAAATGCAAGCTGCAACACATATTGAAAATGCTAAAATATTAACCATAAATGCAAATATGCATGAAATAATAAACAACATAATTGAGAATCTATAAGCAGTCATTAAATTCATCGCGCCTCTTGGCAGGACTCTTTTTGGCGCATTTATCTTGTCTATCTCGTAGTCAAAGTAATCATTTATTGTATTTCCGCCGGCACAGGCAAATATTGCAACGAAGAATACTGAAACAATCTTGAAAATATCTGTAAATCCACCTCCTGCCACAAGTGCACCTATTAGGACTGCAACGCCAGAAAAAAGTGCGTTTGACGGTCTTGTTATTTCAATGAATTCTTTTACTCCCATAGTATCCTCTCAATACTTTCAAGCTCTTCTATACTGCCCGCAGTCATCGGATAATTTGGCGTGAATGGACATTTAGGTTCCTTTTCTTTTGAAATCTGATAGGTATTTATTGTTCTTGCCATCTCGACTATCTCGTTTTTATCATAAGTCAAAACTGGCCTCAGTACAGGTGTTTTAACTGTTGAATCAAGAAGAGTAAGATTTTTTAAAGTTTGGGAGGCGACTTGGCCAAGATTTTCACCAGTAATAATTGCAAGATACCCTTTTTCATTACATACCCGCTCAGCTTCCTTAAGGAATCTTCTCTTGCAAAAAATGCATAACCACTTTTCTTTTCCATTCTCACATAATTTTTGCTTTGTATTTGAAAGGTATGGCACACCATCAATAATGTAATCTTTAATTTCATGGCCATATGAAAACTTCTGAAGATTTTCCTTTATTCTTAAATATTTTTGGTACCCTTCTTCGGTAATCTTAAAATGCATAAGATCTACCCTGCACCCTCTTTTCATCAGTAACCATGCTGCAACTGGAGAGTCAATTCCACTTGATACAAGACATAATGCATCGCCCTGCACACCAAGCGGTAGCCCTCCGTATGCTTCAACTCTTTCAGTGAAAAGATATGCATAGCCTTCAAGAAATTCTATCCCCATCTCAAAGTCATAATTCAAAAGACTTACTTCAAGATTAAGCTTTTCCTTTAGATATGCCCCTAGAACTTCGTTTACTTCATTTGAATTCATAGAGAATTCTTTAGTGATTCTTCTAGCACTAACCCTAAACTTCTTGCCTTTATCTTTTGATAACTCCAAAGACATCTCTTTAATATTTTCAAAATCTGATTCTATTTTTATAGCTGGTGAAAGTGATTTAATACCAAAAACATTCTTTAAAGCAATTGAAGCTTTCCTTGTTTCTTCTGTATAAACAATTAACCTGCCCAAGACAACACTAATTGAAGAGTAAGATATATCATTTTTATTTAGGCAATCCTCCATATTTTCCAATAGAGTCTTGTTCCACCATTTTCTTGTTTGATCTGACTTTAAGGCTATTTCTCCATATCTAACAAGGACGCAACCTTCCAATTAGCCCCCTCCTATTTTAAGGAAGCTCTCTGCAACATAGCTAATCTGTTCCCAAGAAAGGCCGTATGTGGATATCTTAAACTTTCTTGTCCTGCCAGGTTTCATCCCTATGATGCCTCTGTCCTTTAATTCGTAATAAAGAAAGTAACCTTTTTTCTTATGCGTTTTCGCAATGTTGTCATAAACGGGCGTGTCAAGTTTTATTAAATCGTGATTTTTAGGTTTTTCTCCAAGCTGTTTTATATCAATTTTTTCTAGCTCGTTTACAAGATATCTTGCCTTTTTGACTTCTTCGTCCCAATTTTTAACCCTCTCCTTGACATATGGAAAAGATGCCATAAGTGCCATAAGCGATGCCCCTCTAGAAGAGCATCCAAGTATTTCCAAAGGTTTTGACTTCCAGTTTGTTCCAGGTTTGAATACCTTATCTTGCCATCCTTCTTTTATGGCGAGTATACCAATATTTCCCCCGCCGGCCGCCCAGGACTTGTGGCCGGAACATGCAATAAAGTCGGCCCCTATCTTCTTTCCATCTATTTCCATCCTGCCTGAAGAGTATGCAGTATTAAGTAAAAAAGGAACAGAGTAATCATTACATATTTTTCCAACTTCCTTTGCATCAACGAGATTACCATATTCCCCATCGACGTGAGTCAATAAAGCGAGCTCTGGATATTTTCCTGTTTCTTGTTTGATTGATTCAAATCCTTCTGCGTAGCTTGAAGGACTGATCTTGTATTCTGGCTCTCCTCTGTTAGGAACTTTATATATTTTTAATCCAGCCCTCTCTGCAGCAACTTCGGAGCTATAGTGCATGTTTCCATCGCAGAGAATGCTACCTCCTGTTGAAATCGCATGCATCACACCATATTTTGCTTCCCTGCAACCATTAGTTGGCAGGGCATAATCCATTCCTAAAAAATCTGAAACTTCGCCTAAAAATCCGGCTATATCGGGCTCAGTAGTAATTTGGAGTGCTCCTTTGCACCAGTCACAGACGGAGTAGCCATCAATATATGATATGATTGCCTTCCTAGCATCAGGAGTGGTCTTACCGCCAGTCTGCAAAGGATTTAAATTAATAAAAGATTCTTCCCTATCTCTCAATTCAAGCTTTCCAATGTTCATTTGGACACCTTATCCGAAATCAAATCACAGTTTTTTCGAATACCCTCTATAATAGTCAAAACCTGTTTTTTTTCTTCTTCGTTCAATTTGTGAAAAGGAGCTGTTTTTCTCCAGATTTCTCTCAAATCTTCTATTAGAAATGCCATGTCAAAAGTTTTTTCTACCACATCTTCCATGATCTTAATTTATTAGGATTTTATTTAAGTATTGCCCTTGATCAGAAATGCATAACAGAAATCTTTAAAATTAATTAAAGTCTTTTAAGATAGTGGTTATAATGGTTGCAGAAAGAGTAAAACTTGTTATCCCCTCAAAAATTAGAGAGCTCTCGGAAAGGGCTAAAAAAATTGAAAATGTTATAAGTCTTGGCATAGGCGAGCCTGATTTTGATACCCCTGTCCATATAAAGGAAGCCGCAAAGAAGGCCCTAGATCAAGGATTTACCCACTATACAGAAAATCAGGGATTGTTTAAGGTCAGAAAAGCAATTTCTGATAGGTACATGCGATTATTTTCTGCTGAAGCACTTCCTCAAAATATTCTATTGACTGCAGGGGCATATGAAGCGGTTTATCTTGCTTTTGTGGCACTTCTTAATAAGGGGGACGAAGTTTTGATACCTGATCCAACATTCCTTTGCTATGAGAATGATGCTTATATGTCAGAATCCATACCGGTCAGAGTTCCCTTATATGAAGAGAATAGCTTTAGACCTTCCCAAGATGATATCCTTGAAAGGGTAAATCAAAAGACAAAGATGCTTGTATTGAATTACCCATCAAATCCAACTGGTGGCGTTCTTGAAAAGAGCGATTATAAGATGATAGCAGATATTTGCGAAGATAATACTCTTTACTTATTATCTGATGATACCTATGAAGAGATTGTTTTTGATGGATACAAGCCAGACTGCTTTTTAAACTACTATGATAAAACAATAATCACAAACTCGTTTTCAAAGAACTATGCGATGACTGGGTGGAGAGTTGGATTTGTAGTGGCCGAAAAAGAGATGCTCACTCCAATGCTAAGAGTACACCAGTATGCAGTTTCATGTTTGAACACACCTGCTCTCGAAGGAACATACACTGCCCTGACATCGTCACAAGAGTGTGTAGCCGACATGGTTAAAGAGTATGAGCGAAGAAGAAATCTCATTGTAAATGGACTGAACAAACTTCCAGGAGTTTCATGTATAAATCCAAAAGGAACATTCTATTGTTTTGCTAACATAACTGAGACGGGTATGACTTCAAGAGAGTTTTCTGATTTCATGCTTGACAATGCAAAAGTTGTAGTTGTTCCAGGCGATGCGTTCGGAGACAGAGGAGAAGGTTTTGTCAGATGCTCATTTGCAACTGATTACAAAAAGATTGAAGAAGCCTTACTTAGAATGGAAAAGGCACTAAAATCATTTTGATTTTTTTATTAATATATAAGCCCCCACCATTATTAGCAAACCCCCGACCCAACCTATGCCCGAAAGTTTTTCACCTAATATCACATATGAAAGGACGGCCGATACAAGCGCCCCCATTAAAAAGAATAATGTTGCTGTCAACGGACCTTCAATTTCTATTCCTCTATAGTATAAAAAAATGAATATAATTTCTAGTAGAGCCAGTGCAAGTATTGTGTAAGGGATTGAATACAAGGGTTCTAATGTATCCAGACCAAACAGAATAGAAACAATTATAACAATGAAAAGTGATCCAATGAAAATTCTTATTGCAGAAATCATATAGGAGTTTACTTTTTTCATAGTGATCTTTGCTAAAACATTTGTTAATCCTACCTGCATTGACGCCAATAACACCAATATGTCACCCCAATGAGGGTTCAATGCCTTCCCGTCTGTAGATATAAGATACATGCCGATAAACATTATCCCCATTGATACATATTGGCTTTTTTGAATCTTATCTTTAAGCAAGAAATGCGAGAATAGAGCTGTGAATATAAAGACAAATCTGAATACAAATCCAGCATTGATTGCTAAGGTATATGCTTGGCCTATGTATAATGTCATCATAGCCGTACCGCTTCCGATTATTCCAATAATTGAAAGGTCCTTTAATGGCAAAGGTTTTGTGTATTCTACTCTTTCCTTTAAGAATAGCATAGCAAGAATCATAAATGGGATAGAGAGAAGCGACCTAGACGACATCAAACTATACGAAGAATATCCTTGATTTAGGGCCATTTTAACAAGAATTATAGAAAATCCATACAATGCAGAAGAAGTAGATAAAACAACAATACCTTCAGTTTTCATTTAAACAGCCCGTAATAAGGTATCTTAGTTAATTATTTTATATATTCTTTGTTTTTTAGTAAGCTTTTTATATAATTGATTTAATGTGAATTAGACTAGGCCGGGAGGTTAGGCGTCTCCTGTTACCCCAAGCCGTCTTAAGAGGGGCCGAAGCCTGGAAAGCAGTTGGATATCTACATGGTGGAGTCCCTACGATGTTGAAGCCATGTCCTACAGGATTGGCGGCGGAGTAGTCCCTTTTGGAAGAAATGGACAAACCCTTCACCTTTCGAATCCCGCCAGGCCCGGAAGGGAGCAACGGTAGGGAGGACGTTTAATGCTTGTAGGGTAGCAGGGTCGAGTACGGGGGAATCCCTCCCTTGTAGTCTATTCTGCTCATTTCCAGGCGAGTCACTATCCATATATTTAAAAACAAACCAAAATCATTTATTTTAAGCCGAGGTGGCCCAGCTTGGTACGGCGCGGGATTGCTAATCCCGTTCTCCCTGTGAGATCTAGGGTTCAAATCCCTACCTCGGCGCTTTAAAAAAATATTATAGACTATGTTCTGGACCACTTAATCTTTTGTGATAACATTGTCAAGAACTTTTGAATTAGGTATCAATAGGTACTTTCCATCGTCCCTCTTTATTTTTGTGTATATCAAAGAAACTTCTTCTACAGTTCCTTCCAGGTCATCAATTTTTATCTTATCTCCTACATTTATCTGCCTGTAAAAAACTATGAAAACTCCTGAAAAAAAGTTTGGAACGATATTCTTTAATCCAATTATAGTTATTATAGACCACAAAACCATTATTATTGTAATTGTTATTACCAGTATTTCCGTACTTACTTTAAGTTGTGTCAAAGCCATTGTGCCCACTAATATATAGATAAAATACCTTATGCCTTTCCCAAAAAACCAGTATTTCGGGATGTTTGTGTCTTCGAATACCTTTTCTACAAATATGGCAATCTTGTCTGCTACTACAAGCCCAATTATAACTACAAAAAAAGCTATCAGGATATTAGGAACGTAAGTAATGAATAACCCCACTGAGTTGCTTAAACCTGGTAGATTTAGTACTTCAAAAGCTAAGAATATTGAGATTATGTATACAATCCAGCTAATAAAAACTTCGATACTTTTTAAAATTTTAAATCCTATTCGGCCAGTGATCTTTTCAGCTTCTGTTTTTTTAAGGGCGTTCTCAATTCCTATTTTTTTCATTAGTGTCTGGGTCACTCTGCCAAGACCTTTGCCAATAAAAAATCCTGCAACAAGAATTACCATTGCAAAGAATATCCTGGGCAAGATTTGTGAAAAAGCAGAGATTAATGAATCAAAAAATAATCTAATTTCAAGGAATATTATATCCAGATCCATTTTAATCTACCTTAACCTCATCAGGGTCAACTTCCCAAACAAGCTCTCCATTTTTGAAGATACGGATCATATTGTCAGACTCCGCAAGAACTATCGCAACAGCATCTGTAACTTTTGTCATCCATGCGGCAGATAGATGTCTTGCTCCAAGGCCCTTTGGTAAAGAGATCCCATCCTTTCCAGCCTCTAGATACCTTGAAGCTGCGAGCAGTTTTCCATCGCCAGAAATAATAAATGCCCCATCAAGCCTAGAAAATTCCTTTATCATATTCTGGACGCCTGCATCGTTAATGGTGACATAACTTCTTTCAAATGGATTGTAAGTTATCTGAGAAGATTTCTGCATGACATTTCCACAGTCGCCAATAATAAAGGAAGTTCCTATTGGCTTACCTTCCTTCCCTTTTCTACCCAATTGAACGGCTATGGAAAGAACAGAATAAATAACTTCTGTTTTAACATTTTTCAGAGAGAAAAACAGTTCATAAATACCTTTGGCATTTATCTGATTTGTTTTTCGTGTTATAATGAAATTATAATACTCGCTGTCAAGCTTCCCGATATAGACAATCTTATCCTCGTTTTTTAGTAAATCCTGCATGAGGGCGGCAGAAATAGCAAATTCGAGTCTTGTCGTGATCTTTTTCAATATACCGGGTACAAAGATAATGTTGTCAAATTTTTTCTTTATTTTCTCATTTGAAGATACCCCAAAGAGATTTGTCTCTCTAGAAGAAATAAATCCCTGAAGCCTCTCCATATCTTTTATTGAGTCAACTTCAACTAGAACAGCATCTGCACCTATTTCCTCGAAGAGTGTTGTTCCTGCTCGTATAAATGGATCGATTTCCATATTTTTACCCCATGAAGTTTTTTTCTATTACTTCTCCTTCTGGTTTTATTTCAGAGAATATCTGGCCCTGAAATTTGTAAATCTTTGTGCGCTTGTCCATCCAGCAATCTAATGGGAGTCCGGCTTTTTGGCAAGTGTTGCATAGAAAATCTTCGCTATTCCACTTTTCTTCAACTGGTACCTGTGGGAGAAGTAAACCTTTTCTAAATCCTAATTCAACGATAAGCCCATCCCTGCCAACTTCAATTTTTGAGGGATATTGATTTGTATTGGCCACACTGATTAGCTCAGGGGGCGTTAGAACTGTAACCTCAACTACCAAGTTCTTAATTTCATCAGGTCTAACCTTTTGAAATCTGGGATCCCTAGTAGCTGAAGATACTGAAGCGTCAAGGACCGCGTCTATCAAAGGGAGTACAGGTTCTGGATAGCCTATACATCCCCTCAGACTATATTTAGGATAAGTATGAAGTGTCACAAAGACACCGCAATTTACTTTAAAGGATTCTGGGATATCTTGTATTTCTATATTTTTTCTTGTGTTGATGTAGGATTCAATATTCTTCCTTGCGAATAATACAAGTTTTTTCCCTTCCTCTAAATTATACATTAAAGATAATTATTTAAGTCAATATAAATAGTTTTTGTATATGGTGATTATATCGAAGCTGTAATACTTGCCGCAGGCAAAGGGGTGAGACTTTCTCCGCTCACAGATGAAATACCAAAACCGATGCTGCCTTTAGGCGATACTACAATACTTGGTAATATACTTAGAATATTCAAATCGTCAGGAATAAAGAAAGTCTCAATAATAGTTGGGCACAAATCTGAAATTATTGAAGAGTATATCAAAAATAGCAATTATAACCTTGACATTAATTTTATCGAGCAAAAAGAACGTCTTGGAACTGGGCATGCACTTATGATAGCGTCACAATATGTAAATTCTGATTTCATATGCGTCTATGGCGATCTTCTATTCAAAGAGGATTTTATCGTTTCTCTTCTATCAAAGTTTAGATCTTCTGATTCGATTGCCACTATGGCACTAACAAAGAGTGAAACACCGGAATTTTTTGGAAGTGTGCTCGTAGACGAAGATGAAGTGGTGGGCATTTATGAGAAGTCGGATAATCCGCCTTCTAATTTAATCAACACAGGCATATATTGTTTCAGAAAAGAAGCCTTTTCATATATAAACAAAACTAAACTCTCGCCAAGAGGGGAATATGAACTCACAGATTCTTTAAAGATGATGATTGAGGATGGTAATGAAGTCAGATGGATTCCATTGGGAGGAAAATGGCTGGACATTGGGAGGCCTTGGGACCTAATAGATGCAAATATGTTCTTTTTAGAAAGCTTGAAACATTATATATCAAATGATTCAAAAATTTCAGCCAGTTCAAAAATAGGATACCCCGCCCATATCGACTTTGACTCAATTATTAATTCTTCCGAGATTATTTCACCATGCCTCATATCAAACAATGTAAATATTGGAAATAATTCTAAAATAAAATCGTCCGTCTTAAGGAAAAACGTGAAGGTTGGCAAAAATTGCACTGTTGAAAATTCTGTGGTAATGGAAGGAGTGAAAATTGGAGATAACTCTGTTGTCTCGTTTTCTATAATAGGAGATAATTCAGACATCGGCTTCAATGTAACTTTTGAAAGTGAATCAAAAGAGAACATAAAAATTGAAATCAAAGGAGAACTTGTCGATTCAAACAGAACTAAACTTGGAGCAATAGTAGGAAAAAATGTAAGAATCAGTGACAATAAACTAATAAAGCCAGGCCAAAAAATTGATCCTGGAGTTACAATTTAAAGAAAAATAAAAATTATTTATTCTAGTTCCAAAAGATGATTGCAATATGTGCACTTGTAAATCTTTTTTCGATTCTCCATTATATGTGTTGGAACGACTTTTGATCCGCAAAGCGGGCATTTAGGGAGGTTCTGTGGCTCCACGTTTGTTCTCATTATATGTTTAACTCCAGGAATTCTCTTGATTTTTTCTCTTTGTGCATGAGTTAAAAGCCCAACGATTATACCTATAATTCCAAAAGCTCCCAAGATATATGCAACAGGCCTATACTCGTCATGCCAGAATGTTTCTCGTTTTGTTACAGTTTGAAGTTCTTGGTACGGAATCCTCTCTTCATATGTTTCAGTTACGTTTTCAATAACTGTTTCGAGATATTCTTGCCTAGTGACAAAGGATTCCTGTTTTATTAGTGTATATGTTATTGTTTTTGCATACGCAAAAAGTCTGTTTGAAAGAATTATCCTATACTGCTGGATGCCAGTATTGGCTGGAACGGTCCAGATGCCATTTAATTCAATCGTTCCGATGGGGGCGTCATAAAATGCGTTATAGGATTGTTGGTTCAACCAAAGCTCATAATTTTGGCTATCTATAATTTTAAACTCAAACCAACGTTCAATATCCCTCTTAGTAGGATCGGTAGTTATAATGTATTTGATGCGGTCATTTGGCTTCATTAAAGGCTCGCCCAGTAATATATAATCATTTGGCTGAAAATCTTTTACAGAATCAATTATCGTTGAATTTGTATATGCTATTACCTCTCTACTCCTTTTAACAAGTGTTTCCTTTGGGACTGTTCTTTCCCTAATCTCTACTCTCTCCAATGTTACATATTCTTGTGTTGTAACTGTTCTCTGGAGGGGAATGGTTGTGTAATAAAATAATCCTCCAGCAACAATTAGAAGAATAAGGCCCAAAACAATAAAATCATTTCTTCCTGCCATAGTTATCACCATTGAAATTATTATATATTATATATAATACCTATTTATGTTTATCGGAAACAATTAAAAATTCCACTAAATATTGAAGAAAATAAAGCTATTAGGCATGTTTTATAGGATAACGTGCACCACAAGCTTCACACTGCAGAAAAGTAATCCTATCTTCTCTAATAATTCTAGTATCAGGCCTGTTGCATTCAGTGCATATTACTGACTCTTTGGCATATTTCTCAATCTTGTCACTAATAACTGAAGATGAAAATTTTCCCTGGAATATAGCTTCCTGACCGCTCATATTTCCTGCTGTGGCAAGTTCCCTTAGAATATATTTTAAGAATGGCTCAACATCCCTGTTTAGAACTTGGGCAATTTCCCTGAAATTCTTGACTATTGTTCTGTTACCCATAATAAATGAGTCTGCCCTGGGAATTTCAAACCTGTTTGTTTCAGAGACGTTAATAGGCAATAACTCTTCTGCCCGTTTTAGAAGGGATTCGTAGTCTATCTTTTCATCTCCCATATTGGCCAAGTGAATTTTGTGATTTATAAAGTTACCGAAAGTTTTAAATCGGAAATCAGATTTTCTATTATTACCAGCCGGGTAGGGTAGTGGTCAATCCTGCGGGGTTTTGGTCCCCGCGACAGCGGTTCGAATCCGTTCCCGGCTACCATATTCTTCCTCAATATATTTATATAATATAACTGTCTTAAATAATAAGATAAAATGTCTAAGAAATTATTTGCCTTATTTATTGTTGTCATTTTGATACCTATTGCATCAGGATGCAGCTCTAAAGATAGTGACCAAACAGCAAAAAATGTGTTAGAGGATTGGAGAAATCAGAACTTTAATCCGATAGAGGAAACTAGTTCAGATGGAAGAACGTCTACAATCCCCAATCCCCTCAAGGGCGAAACACCTTCAGGCTCTATTGCTTGCCCAATGTATATAACAGACTACAAACAAAGATTTGAAGGAAACAGAGTCTACATTGAAGGCAATGTATTCAATTATGGGGATTCAAGCTATAAAAATCCACCAATAAACTGTGTAAAACTGTATATTTTCTTCTATAATATTAATGGAAATGTTATAGGAGAAGAGTCTTACTATGTGAATGTCGGTGAACTCAGCTATGGTGAAAAGTATCCATTCAGTTTCAGTGCAAATATTAGGTCAGGAACAGAAAGATACCTAGTCAAAGTAAGGTGTTGCAATAGATGAAAACTGGCGTGGGGCAAACTCTTGCCATATCCTTTGGTTTCTGTAACGAGAATAAGAAACTGTTTGTTCCTACCATTTTATCAATGTATATAGTTTACTTTCTTTCAGTATTTTTGAACAATTATTTTTATCATGATATTGATAAAATGCTAAATACTCAATATCTCACGCTCGGAGAAAAATCGACTTTTTTCTCAGATATACCTTCATTTTTACCACCACAATTTTCTGAAGTTTTCCTTTTTCTTTTCAAAGGAGATCTATTGACGCCATTCACATCATTTTTAATGGGCATGATTTATGTTGTCGGAGTAGCGATTTTATTCTTTTTAGTTGAATCTATGTATCGGGGTAAAAAAATCAATTATAGTAATTTCTTTAAATCTTTTCCAAAAATAGTCATTTCAAGCATATTGACAGTAATATTGATAGTAATCGGTATCGTAGCCTATGTATTACCTGGGGTATTCTTAGTCTATCTTTTTTTCTATGTTGTCCCTGAGTCAACTTCAAGCAACAATTCATTATTTACCGATATGAAGAGGGGGATTTCACTTGTCTTTAAAAATCCAGATTACACTTTGGGCCTTCTTGCCGTAATAACTGCTACAATTTTTTCATTAAATTATATCCTGCTTCATTTAAATGACCTTGGGGTGCTCGGAGAGAGGGGAATATTGCTTGATCTATTTTTTATCCTTATACGGGGCATTGTCTATACATGGGCTTTGATATCTAACATGGTGGCATACCTTAGGCTAGAGAACTGACAATCTTTTCAACTTCCTTCTCAATCTCTTTTATTATGCTTTCGTAGTTATCAGTCAAAGAGCCTCCACCTTGGGAAAAGTTTTCTCTTCCTCCGCCTCTCCCACCAAATCTTGCCAAAATTGAATCTAGAAGGGTCCGCATGTCATAATTTATATCTTTTGATCTGCCACATACGACAAATATACCATCGTCAATTAAAAAGAGAACTAAAAATGTCTTTGATTGTTCTATTAACTCGCCTGCTTTTTTAATAACTAATTTTCTATCAAGGCCTTTAAAGGTTTCAAGGTATAGTTTTGTTCCGCATATATCTTTAGGGCAAATTGATTCAAAACTCTTTTGAGAAATTTCGGCTAGATTTTGTCTATATTTATCATTGTCTTTTAATAGGTTAGAAATAGTCCTTTCGACATTTTCAGGTGCAGATTGAAGTATCTCCATTGATGCCAAAGAAATCTTTGATAGATTCAATGCTTCGTCTTTTGCTTTCTCGGCCACCTCGAATTCTAATCTGTAAGAAAATTCTCCAGTCTTATTGACTTTAGTTAAAATAAAAAAATCAATTTCTTTGGTGGAGTCTACGTGGTCTCCAGAGCAGGCGGCAAAATCATAATTTTCTACTTCAACTATCCTGACTTCTTCAGTCTGTATCCTATCAAGCTTTATCCTAATATCGGGGAATTTTGTAACGACTTCTTCTTTCTTGGAATTGTGGACAATTACTTTCCTGTTTTCAAAAATAATATTGTTTGTAAGCTTTTCAGCTTCAAGAAGTTTATCCCAGCTGAGCTCACCAGAATATTTTATATAAAGCGCATTCTTTTCTTCCTTTATAGAAATCTTATCCAAAGATACTTCTGGGATTACTTTTGAAAGTGATCGAAAAAATATATGCTCCCCTGTATGTGCCCTTTTATCCTTCATAGAAAAGAATAACTGCGGTTAAATAAAACCTTTACGCTATCCAATCTTTGAGATAACTAAGTTGATGAAACTTTTTCCTTCCTTTAAGAGCTCTTTTCCAGAATCAGTTATAATGTAGTATTTCCTGTTTGGTCTACCATGTTCTGAATCTTCCCATTCTGAAGTAACATAGCCTCCCTTTTCAAGATTGTATAAAACTATATAGCTAGTTATCCTAGCCGGAGCAAATGAAAAGTTTTTTTCTATTTCTGCCTTAACTTCATATGCATACATTGATTTATTAGATAAGAGGCTTAGAATATATATCCACAGAACTTCTGTTGTAAGCTTTTTTTTGAGTCTATCGAGAGGCATTTACGCACCTTTAATATTTTATCACCATAAACTATTTAAATCTTTATAATACTCTAAAAATATCATGTCATCTTTTAGGAGGTACCTATATGGGAGAAATTAGGGTTGCAATTGCTGGAGTTGGCAATTGTGCTTCATCACTTGTTCAAGGAATTGAATATTATAGAAATAATGGCACAAAACAAATAATTGGTTTGATGAACGAGAATTTAGGGGGTTACAGACCTCAAGATCTTAAGTTCGTCGTTGCATTTGATATTGATAAAAGAAAGGTTGGAAAAGATATAAGTGAAGCAATATTTCAAAGCCCAAATTGCACGAAAACTATTTACAAAAATGTTCCAAAGTTTGGGGCAAAGGTAATGATGGGGCCTGTTCTAGATGGTTTTGCATCTCATATGGGCGATTACTCAGAAGACAGGAGATTTGTAGTTTCTGATGAGAAACCTTGTGATGTCGTATCTGAGCTTAAAAAGCATAAGGTCGATGTCCTGATAAACTATATGCCAGTTGGTTCAGAAAAAGCAACAAAGTTTTATGCTGAAGCTGCACTTGAGGCAGGAGTAGCATTTGTAAACTGCATGCCAGTTTTCATAGCTTCGAATGAAGAGTGGGCAAAAAGATTCGAAGACAAGGGTATACCAATAGTTGGGGATGATATTAAGTCTCAGCTTGGCGCAACAATTGTACACAGGGTTCTTACAAAACTATTTCAGGATAGAGGTGTTATCGTTGATAGAACTTATCAATTGAATACTGGAGGAAACACAGACTTTCTTAACATGCTTGAAAAGGATAGATTAAAATCCAAGAAGATTTCCAAGACTGAAGCGGTCCAGTCGCAGCTTGACGTTCCATTAAACCCAGACAATATTCACATTGGTCCATCTGACTATGTTCCATGGCTAAATGACAACAAGCTTTGCTTTTTGAGGTTAGAAGGAAGAGGATTTGGAGATATACCTTTGAACTTGGAGCTAAGACTTTCAGTAGAAGACTCACCAAACTCAGCAGGCGTTGCAATAGATGCAATAAGATGTGCAAAACTAGGTCTTGATAGGAAGATAGGCGGACCACTGACATCAATTTCAAGCTACACAATGAAGCATCCGTTAATTCAGTACTCAGACTCTGAAGCTAAGATTAAAGTCGAAGACTTTATCTCAGGAAAACTTGAGCGCTAAAGAAAAACTTAAATATCTATTTTTTTCTCTTCTTCTATGAAGAAATTAATTGTTATATTGCTAATATTTTGCATAATATCCTCTTTCGGGCTTGTAGTTGCGGAAGAAAACACTGACCCAGTAATATGGAAATCTAAGATTAATAGTTGGGTTCCATTTGTTACTGCAACAAATGACGGCGCATATACAGCCGCAAGCTCTCTTGATGGGTCATTTTATTATTTTGATAAATCAGGCAATCTTTTGTGGAATTCTAATGTTGGTCACAGAGTGGTATCTCTTTCAATTTTAGAAGATTATTCAAAAGTTACTGCAGTCACAGGAGAAAAAATATACATATTTAATAGTTCGGGAACACAATTGAATGAGTATAAATCCGTAAAGGGAGGATTCATGACTATAACTCCTGACGGCGCCTACATTGGAGGGAGTTCATCAAATAGTTATGCCATGGTCTATAAAGATGGAAAGCCTTTGTGGGACTATAAGACGGAAGATAAAGTAAATTATGTTTCTATAACTCCAGATGGCCAAACATTAGCTATAGCTTCATCAGACAATAATGTGTATCTTATCAGGTCAGGTTTGCTCTTATGGAAATATGATACAAAAATGCCCGTAATTTCTGTTGCAGTAACGCCCAATTCTTCATATCTAGTATGTGGAACAGGAAGTCTTGAGTCAAAAGAGGGAGATGCTCCAAAGGACTATAGAATCTATTTGTTTGATGGCAATGGAAAATTATTATGGGATCAAAAAATAGGTTACACCGTTACTTCTGTTTCAATGACGCCCGACGGATCTTATATTGCTGTAGGTGCCTGGGATAAAAAGGTGCATGTATTCTCAAAGACTGGAGAACATTTAAGAGAATTCAAGACCGAAGGAAACGTCTGGTCAGTTTCAATAACGCCTGACGGGAAAAATGTTGTGGCAGGCTCAACTGATACCTATGTTTATTTCCTAGATGTAGAATCAATGCCAACACCTGAGAAGAGCTCAAAGTTTAATCCTACATATATTGCAATTCCTCTATTGATAATTTTAGCATCAGGAGCTTTGATTTACACGAAGAAGATTAAGAAGAAATAATTATTTTTTATATTTCTTTTATTTTTAATTCTCTAATTATATGAGTCACTTTTGTTCAAACCATAAAATTAAATATTAGATGTCTCAATTAAGTATTAATGGAAATTGAGTATTCAAAGGATTCGATAATATTGGAAAATAAGTCCTTATCTAACGTTGATAGGTTTGTACTAGAGTTTTTAGACATACTAAAAAATCATTTTAGGTATGTTATAGTAAGTGGTTACGTTGCTATATTATTCGGCAGATCCAGAGGTACTGAAGATATTGATATATTAATTGAAAAAATAACTAAATCTGAATTTTTCAACTTTGTCAGTGAAATCGAAGATAGATACGACTTTCTTAATCCTGAAGATAGAGAAGGTTTGTATGAGATGTTAAGTGAAAATTTATGGATAAGAATATCTAAAAAGAATGAAATTATACCTAACATCGAACTTAAAATTATAAAAAATGAGTAGAGAAATATGTATTGGATAACAGATTGAAAGTTGAATTGGATAAGAATCTACTGTATATATCCCCTATAGAAATCCAGTTAGCATACAAACTTTTTTTAGGCAGCGAAAAGGACATAATGGACGCAGTATATTTATATGAGTTATTTCAGAATAATGTCCAAAGAGATGAAATCGAATACTGGGCCAAGTATTTTAAGATTCAAAATAAGTTGGATAATTTCTGGTGAATTGATGAAGGAATCTGAAAGAAAAAAATTTGATGAGAACAGAGAACAAATTCTAAAGGAGCTTGAGGAAGAAAAGAAAAGAAACTTCAAGCAGAAAATAGAGTTTGTAAGATTATATGCAGAATGGATAAAGAAAACACCAAATAAAGAGTGGAGCAAACAACACTCAAAATTTATCAATTCAATGTACAAGAAAGATTAGATCTAAAGAGAATTCATAGAGTTGTTGAACCTTATGGAGAAAGAAAAAGGTCTAATAGAAAACTCATACACTAAAAAAGCTATAAAGATTCAAGATGAACTTAGAAAAAAATCGGGGGAATGGAA
>Ga0209605_1000178_pt1 | contig 87366 bp, 65 predicted proteins | sample AD_UKC035_MetaG_FD_184408 | JGI IMG/M metagenome (GOLD analysis project Ga0209605, IMG submission 184408) | Active sludge microbial communities of municipal wastewater-treating anaerobic digesters from USA - AD_UKC035_MetaG (SPAdes) (version 2) | ecosystem: Engineered > Bioreactor > Anaerobic >...
TCTTGCCGACCATCCGCGGGTCGGGGATGTCACGAAATAGTTGTACCAAGAGCGTCCGAGCCGACTCTTCCATGAAGGGCTCCTTCATCAGGGCATTGATCGTCATTTCTGCAAGGCCTTGCCCTAAAGAAGGTGGACTATACTGACTCGTACAGCCTGGCGCAATTGCCTATCTTAACATTCCAAAATTTCTTCCACTCCGTTTCATGCGATGGCCCTGAAACAGGTTCAGCAGGCCATTGACAAGCTCCTGCCGGATCTCTACAATGAATGGCGTGTGTTCAGGAGAAGGCAGTACACGGATCCCGTGATGAACACTGCTGCCTCCCTGCCGAAGGATGAACTGGCTGCGATGGCAGAAGCCCTGGTGAATCTAACAAGGTTCAAACGCCGGATAAGTAGCGAACCAGAAACAGTGGGCGGCCCGATTGATGTCGCGGTCATTACCAAAGGCGAGGGCTTTGTCTGGACAAAGCGAAAGCACTATTTTGTTCCTGAACTGAACCCGCGATACATGGCCCGTCTTGTCAGGAGGTAGAGCAGACGATGAATCCAAAAAGACAGAAAGAGTTCACTTCGCCACGAGACGTCTTCGAAGCTTGTTTCCCCGAATCCGCTGACAAGAACAGGACATGTCGGACAGGAGCCTACGGCAGTCCTTGCTCTGATGTGGCGGATAGACTTGCGCAGAGGTTTGCAGCAAGTATTGCAAAGAAACCCCGTCGGTAGGCACATGAGATAGCGATTGGGGGCCATACCTGCGCATTGCATATTCGGTGGCAAAAAGGGGACGTTCTCCTTTGTCGCGAGGGAACCGTTGATAGAGATGGCACGCGAGGAAAAGCAGAAGGTCCCTTCTTCCCTTCTTACAATGACAGGAGGTATTCGACGAGGGCGTCGAGGTCTTCCGGGCTCAGGTTTGAGGTCCGGCCGTGCTGGTTGTTCGGGTTCTTCGTCGTGAAGATCTCCTTGAGAGTGACGGCGCTGCCGTCGTGGAGGTAGGGACTGGTCCGCCAGAGCTCGACGCAGGTCGGCGTGTCGAACTCGCTGCTTCGATCCAGCGCGGACCTGGTGCCCACGTCGTAGGTCTTGAGCGACGTGAACAGGGGGGCCGGGTGACAGGCAGAGCAGCCGACCGCGGGGTCCTCGAAGATCTGCTTGCCTTTGCGGGCCTTCTCGGAGAACTGGCCGTTGACCAGGTAGGGACTGGGCTCGGGCTCCATCGAGCGGAGGTAGGCCCGGACCGCGTTGAGGTCGCCCGCCTCGACTTCGCGGAACTGGATGAACAGGAAGCCTTTCTCGGTGGCCTCCTCCATGTTGGCGCGGACGCCCAGCGACATGGCCGGCGGCGTCTTGTGCGACCACAGCAGGGAGCGGGCATTCTTGGGGGTTCCGATGCCGTCGTTGAGCAGATCCCAGTTCAGGCCGTCGGCCCGGCCGTCCGGGTGGCACGAGGCGCAGGAGAGCCAGTTCTGGAAGCTGTGCCGGCCGTCGTGGAAGACGAACTCGCCGTGGCGGACGCTGTCCGGCGCGGGCTGTGGGCCCAGGCCGAGTCGCTTGACTACCTGGCAGCGGCTCGGGTCCAGGACCAGCACTTCGCCGGAGTAGTAGCTCGCGAGGAGTAACTGCTTGCCGTCGCGGGATAGGGCGATCGCCCGCGGTCCCTTGGCGGCGACCGGCGTGCGGGACATCAGGTCCGCCGCATAGAGGGCGCTGAGATGATAGGACAATTGATGACGCTGGGCCGGGTCTTCCTGGATCTGCTGCCAGATGGCCGCCGCGTCGCCGGCCTTCGCGATGGCAGGATCGGAAAAAGGCGAATCGGGCCCACTTTGAGGGGGTAAAATCTGCTGGTTCGATTTTTCCCCCTCAAACCCTGGTCGCGTGGCACCCCCGCCCTCGGGGGTGATCGATTCCCAGCCGGGGGCGGCTGGGCCAGCATTCTTCAACGAAATCGAACTGCGAGATTTCGTTGAAGAATATAGGCCCGACCTGCCTTTTTCCGATCCCGGAGTCAAGAGCGTGTGGAGCCGACCCAGTTCGATCTTCGCGATCTGGTGTGCGCCCGCTACGCTGATCCACGCGGTTTCGCCATCGGGCGAAAGAACAATACCCCAGGGGTCCGCAGCACCCTCGGTTACGGTGTCCAGCAGGACCGTCGCATAGAGCGTGGAAGCGTTGGAGCGTGCACGCGTGGAAGCGTCGTCCGCATCTACGCTTCTACGCATCCACGCATCTACCCCGTCGCCCGATCTGCCTTTTTCCGATCCGGCGGCCAGATCGATGATGCTCAAAGCGTTCGTGTTGACCCATCCCCGGTCGAGCTGCGTCGTGGGCAGCATGGTTCGGCCTCGCGTGTGGACCACATAGGCCCACCGGCCATCGGGGGACACGGCGACCCCGCGAACGTTGGCGGAGTTGTCGGGCAGGGGTACATCCACGATCTTCGTGGCGGCGTTCAGATCGATCAGACTGACGAGGGCAGTGGAGGTGTGCTCGACTGCGGGACCCGAGGGCAGCAGGTTGGCGACAATCGCCATCTGCTCGTCCGGCGTGATCGCGACGGCGAACGGATGGCTTCCGCAGGGGATCGGCGGTCGCGTGCTGCCGGTGGAAAGATCCACGATGGACACGGTGTGCAGGCCGTGATCGCAGACGACCAGCAGCCCTTTCTTCGGCGCGACTGCCAGGCCGATGGGTTTGGGTCCCACGAAGAATCTACGAACGATCTCGCCCGTCCGGGCGTTCACCTGGGCCACGCTGCCGGCGCCGTACTCGCAGACGACGACTGTGTCGGTCGAGGTCCAGGCGAGAGCGGAGGGTTTGCCTCGGAGCTGGATGGTCTTGCCGAGATCGCCGGTCCGGGCGTCGAGGACGTACAGACAGCCTGCGGTGCGATCCGAGACCGCCAGCATCGTGTCGTCGGGCGAGAACGCCAGATCGAACGGCGAACGGTAGGCCCGCTCTTGTCGCGGCGGCGGGGGCGCGTCCATGCCGGGGTCTCGAATCCGCATACCGGGTCGCATGCCCCTTTCCATGGCCTGTGAAGTGGGACCCCGGTCATATCCCCAGAGCAGAGCCAGCGATGCGACCACGACGACTGTGACGGCAAGAGACTTCTTAGGCATACCAGGTACGTTCCCGTCCTTTGAGTTCACTAAAAATCTTCTTGGTGATGATCGCGTCTTCGCGGACCTGGAAGTCGAACATGCCGACGCAGATGAAGTCGGCGCCGCCCTCGAAGGCATATTGGAATCCACTGCTGGGGTGGATCGCGCCCGCGGCGAGCGTCTTGAACGCGATCCATGGCTTCTTGACCGTCTTCATGAACCGGATGGTCTCCTCCGGCGTGGGTTCCCAGAAGTTGTCCGCGTTGTTGGCGAGGACATCCGTCCCCTGGTCGGGCCGGCGGGCCGACCAGTAGTTCGAGTGGTGCAGCGTCTTGACGTAGAAGTCGGGATCGAACTCCCGGGCCTCGGAGTTGATGATCACGTCGAGCATGTGGGCGCCGAGCCCGCCTGGGACGCCCTGCGACTTGATGAACTCGACGCACTCGCCCAGCTTGTCGACGTGGCCTTCTTTGAGCCAGCGGTCGCCGATCACGCCTTGGATATAGACCGCGGAGGCGCCCCAGTCGATGGACGCCTTGACGTTGGTCTTCAGGTCGTTCAACTCGGGATGTCCCTCGGCGATCCACTGGATCTTGCCGCCGCGGTTCCAGTGGGTTTTGAAGACGTCCATCGGCTTCTTGCGGGGATCCGCGATGATCGCGTTGACGCCATTCTCTTCGAGCAGGGCGAGTGTCTCGAGCACCTTCTCCGGCGTGTTGTAGTTCTCCATCAGGTGGTGTACGTAGATCAGGTCCCGGGAATGGGACCAGCCGCTGATGAGATTGCCGCCGGAGAGCAGACGGCTGAGCTTGAGGTTCTTGATCCGTCCCATCGGCATGCCGTTGGGACCTGTTTCGCCGACGGGCGGCGCGTTGCCCGCCTGGGCCGCGACTGCCATTCCCTGTCCGAGCCCGATGGCGGTTCCCGCCGCGACGGCCGCGGACGCCTTCATGAACTCGCGACGATCAACTTGCTGCGCCATGTCTGCACCCTTCAAAGCCGTTGGTTTTTTGTCACCGACACAAGTATACGGCCTGCGACCCGTTCCTTCAAGAGGAGTGTTTGTGACCGATAACGGCAGAAAAGAAGGCTCCCAGCACTGTTATCAGGGATCTGCGATCCGCGGATTCTCGCCGATCTCACTCGATCGCGCGCGCTGCTCGTTTGTTGCCGATCTCGTGCTGGAGAAACACGGGTGCTAATTTTTCAAGAACTGCCGCAGTCACGACCGAGAGGAGTACAACGTAGTATGGTGGATTACCAAGGATGTAGAAACACCAATTGGATCATTCTGGAGGACTCGTAATGATCATGCGGCGAGTAATTCTGACTGTGACGAGTATCGCGTTGTGGACTGCTCTCGGCGCGAATGCGGATGTGACCACCTGGACCGGCCAAGGAGCAGGCGCCGACCGGTGGGGCGATCCGAACTACTGGAGCGCCGGAGTGCCCGACGCCGGAGACACCGCCTTGTTCGCCACGGAAGGGTATCTTGTCCATTTCGACGGTGACACCACGATCGCCGGTCTGGAACTGCATCCGAGCGCCTCCGGGAGCCGATGGCTGATCTTCGGTGAGTACACGCTGACTGCGAGCTGGATCACAAACGATTCGACTGCTGGCACACTGTTGGATCTGGGGACGGATGTGAACGCTCCGGATGGCGGATTGTCGGTCCTTGCCAACGCAGGCCCCATAACACTGGCCGGCGCCGGACCGGACTACGTCGAGACCATCACCCTCAACGGCGACCTCGAGATCGGTGGTGACAACGATGTCCACATCTACGGTCCGATCGTCGGAAACGGCGGCATAACCAAGGACGGTTCCGGAACGCTGCTCATTCATGTCAGCGAATACACGAACGAGTTCCTGGGCGATGTCACGCTCCACGACGGCCTGCTGGTCCTCGCGGGCTATGACAGCAATGATATGGACAACCCGACAGGAGACGCGCTCGGGCACGGCAACGTCTATCTATACGGCGGCACGCTGGGCTTCACAGGCAACCTGAGCGAAGACTACGAGATGATCAATCCCACCCAGGTCCTCTACATCGGCGGTCCGGACGGCAACGCCGTCACAATCGATGCGGCACATGTCGGTTCCGAGGTTCCCCTGGGGGACGGCATCTACTGGAGTCAGTATGTCGCGGGCCTGGACGACGACGGCAATGACGGCTTCGATGTGGTCATCATGAACAGTCTGGTTCTGGGATATGACGACGGCAACGGCGTCGTGCCGGCGAGCCTGGTTCTCGGCAATCCCACCGACGGCGACGAGTTGCTCGTGGAGTTCGAACCCATGGTCGAGGATGATCCCGGCTCCTCGACGATCACGCTGTTGGGCACGGATGTGATGCACGAGCTGACTGTATATGCGGAGGCCGATATCGAGCACAAAATCACCGGCGACGGCGGGATTTCCATCACGAGCGACAGCACGGGTTTGCTGATTCTGCTCAACACGGAGAACGACTTCGCCGGGGGCGTGGAGGTGAATGGGGGAACCCTCGTGGTCGCCGACTCCAACCAGGCCGGGACCAGCACGCTGGGCACCGGGACGCTGACCCTCAATGGCGACGCCGCGGAGTTCGGCAAGGTCATTGTGAGCGGGACGCCGAGAGAGATCTACTATGACGATGCGTGGCTGGACGAAGACGACAATCCCTGGGACGAGAGCGTTGACACCGTGGAAATCGGCAACGAGGTCGAAATGCAGGGGAAGATTGCCTTCGCCGGCTATTCCTTTGTCGAGATGGACGACTGGTTCGACGACGGCAACGATGTCGAAGTTGCGTTGATCGGCTCGAACATCGAGATCTCCGGACCGACCACGCTCGTGGGCGACACGGCCATTGCCGTCGTCACCGAAGAGACCGACGCGGACGACGAGGTCTCAGACGACGCGATTGCCGACTTGAACCTCGCAGAGAACTATTTCACTCTGAAGATCTCCGGGGCGATCGGTGAGTCCGGCGGCTCCCACACGCTGGGCAAGTTTGGCGACGGCACGCTGATTCTCAGCGGCGTCAACACTTTCACGGGCGGCCTCGACGTCAACGAAGGCGCCGTCCTGCTGGATGTGGAAGACGCGGTTGCGACCGCTCCAGTAACCATCGCGGAAGGGGCAACCGTCCAGTTCGGCGCCGACCAGACTCTCCTGGCGTTGCATGGGTCGGGACTTCTGGACGCTCAGGTCAACAATCTGACCCTCGGCAATGGCGAGAGCCTCTTCAGCGGGACGTTCGAGAATCTGCTTGGTGTCACCATCGCCGGCGGAACTCACGTGATCGATGCGAACCTGTCGGTTCAGTCGTTGGCGGTGGACGCGGGAACGTTGACGCTCAATGGCGACACCGGCTCCGACCAGGCCATCACCATCGCCAGCGGAGCGACCGCCGTCGTCAATGGCTCTGTGGAGTTCTTCTTCGGGGACGCCATCGAGAACTCGGGCACGCTGGTTGGCGATACGAGTTCTCTCGGCGATGTGGCTATCGATCTCCAGAACGGCTCGACGTTGAAGGCGGACGAGGACGGCCTAGTCGCGTCGTCGGTTTCCATCGACGATCATGCGTCTGTGACTCTCGACAGCAGCGACGGGCTGCTGACCCTGGACGACCCGACGTTCTCCGGCGGCGGCGCCGCCACCATCAGCCAGACGGGCGACAACGCCGCGTCCATCCGCAATCTCGACAACCGGGTCGGGTGCACGATCACCTTCGACTCGGGCACGCTCTATCTGACCGGCGACGAGATCTGGGCCTGCGACTGGCCGGGCCAGGCCGGAGGCGAGATCATCGTCGAAGACGACGCGATGTTGATCGTCGATGCGCCGACGCACTTCATCAGCTTCATCACCGGCGATGGCACCATTGTCAAGACGGTGAACGCTTTTGCCTCGGAAGAGGACTATCTCAATGATCTGGGCACGGTCGATGGCAATGATCTGACGCTCGCCGATGCAACGATCGCCACCTCCCAGGGTGGGACCCTGGAGATCACGAAGAACGTGGCAATCGAATCGGGAGCGACGGTGGCAGTCGTCGGCGCGTCCACCGTCGTCGTCGCGGCCAATCAGACCCTGACGGCCTCCGACAACGCCACTCTTGATGTCGGTGACACCGCACAGATGCAGATCGACGGCGCATTGAGCGTGGAGGCCGGCGAGACATTGAACATCACCGGCGGCGGCACGGTGGCGATCAACTCCGGCAATTCCGGTCTGGGATCGACGGCCACCGTCGCAGTCAGCGACTCGACCCTGAGGTTGGGCAGCGTCTCCGCAACAGGCAGCGCCCAGGTTTCGCTGACCAACGCGACGGTGGAAGCGACGGTCGAGGAAGTGGAAATCGAAACGGCGACGGTCAGCGGGACTGTTGCAGTCACCGGCAATGCCGTCACGCTCCAGACGCTCAACACGGCGGGAAACACGACGCTTCAGGTCGCAGGTTCCTCCGCAGTCCAGGTCAATGCGGCGTTGAACGTGAACGCTGGGGAAACGTTGGGTGTTACCGGCGGCGGCACGGTGGCGATCAACTCCAGTAATTCCGGTCTGGGATCGACGGCCACCGTCGCAGTCAGCGACTCGACCCTGAGGTTGGGCAGCGTCTCCGCAACAGGCAGCGCCCAGGTTTCGCTGACCAACGCGACGGTGGAAGCGACGGTCGAGGAGGTGGAAATCGAAACGGCGTCCGTCAGCGGGAATGTGACATTTTCCGGCAATGCGGTCGTCGTTGGGACATTGAACACCTCCACCGGGGCAGCCAACCTCACGACCAGTGATGCGGGAGTACAGGTAGAGGCGCTGAGTGGTTCGAATAATGTAACTGTGGCCGGCGGCAAGATCACCCTGACCGGCGACAGCACGGCCTATACCCAGCAGTTGGAGATCTCCAGTGACGCGGAGGTGGAAGTCGGCGCGAACGCAGTGCTGGGCGGCTCTGTGACGCTGGCGGGCACAGGCACAATCAACGGCACCGTCGAAGGCGTCGTCACTGTGAACGACGCCAGCGCGGTTCTGGGCGGCAGCGGCGCCTTCGAGGGCGGCCTGACGATCGCCAGCGGGATTCTCGAACCCGGTCAATCGCCCGGCGAGATCACGGTCTCCGGCGGCGATTTCGTCCTGGGCGCCGGTGCGACGCTGAACATCGAAGTGGATGAAGAAGGCAATCACGACAGTATCCGCGTCACGGACGACAGCAATGCCAACTTCGTCACCGGGGCCAAGGTGGTCGCGGTCGCCATCGGCAGCGCCCCCAGCGGCACCTATGACATTGTCACGCTGGAAGGCAGCGGCAGCATTCAGGTTGACGGCGACGCCGTGGGAGCCCACACCAGCCTCGCGGCTTTCATCCAGAACACGGACCTGGCCACGATCAGTTCGCTGGTCGTCGACGATACAGGCCAAGTCGTCGAGATGAACGTCCACTTCACGTCCAACACCGAATACCTGCAGGACACCGGGTCCAAGACGGTCAGGAGCGTAGGCCGCATGCTCGACAGCGATGCCTTTGCCGAGAGCGCGACCGAGGAATTGTTGGAGATCGTCGCACAGGCCCAGGCGTCGGACGATATCGCCGGCTCCTACGCTCAGATGGCCAACCAGCTTCAGACCTCCGCATCGTTCGCGGCCTCCCGTGTGGTTTCCGCCGTGAACACGAATCTGGGCCAACGCATGCAGAACGCTCGCACGGTCGCTCGCAACACTCTCGTCGGGTCGACGAGCGGGCCTTCGCTGGCGTCGTTATCGCCGATGAGCGTCAGTGATCCGTCGTGCAGCGGCTGGCAAGCCTTTGCTCAGGGATACGGCAGTTGGGGCGACCGCGCCGATGACGGAGGCGTTGTCGGATACGACTACGACACCTACGGCACGCTGGTGGGCGCCGAGAAGTTCGTCAGTGAGAATGTGGTTCTGGGCGGCTCCATCGGCTACGGCGGCACAAGCGTCGACAGCGGGGACGACCTGTCCTCGATGGATATCGATTCGCTTTCGGCGTCGCTCTACGGCACCTGGTTCAACAGCACCTCCTACGTGGGCCTGACCCTCGGTTACGGCTATCACTGGTATGACAGCACCCGCAGGCTGAGCTTCGCCGGGCTTCGCGCCGACGGCGAGTTCGATGCACAAACCCTCTCGATCGCCCCGGAGATCGGCAGGTTGTTCCGATGCGGATCGTACGGGATCGAGCCGTACGTCGGCCTGAACTATACCCATTTCGCCCAGGACGGTTACACGGAAGAAGGCGCCGGTGACGCGGATCTGTCCGTCGGCGACGACACCGACGACAGCTTCTCCACGGAACTGGGAACGCATCTGTACAGGACCTGGGCGATGCGAAACGGCGGCTCTCTAACACCTGAGCTGAAGCTCGCCTGGCGACATGAGTTCGCCGATGAGGTGGTCACCGTCGCAAGACTGGCGGGCGCCGGCACTTCCTTCAAGACCACGGGAATCGAGGTCGTCGACGATATCTTCAGTATCGGAGTCGGCCTGAACTGGCAGATCGACAAGTCCAAGACCTTCTGCGCCCAGTACGACGCGGATCTCGGTTCCGGATTCGATGCCCACACACTCCAGACGTATATCAGTATCCAGTTCTAAACCCCTCCAGGGATTACGTGTGCAAGAGCCGGATGAGTCCCCAGGACTCATCCGGCTCTTGGGCTTTTCTGTCGTGCTATGAACCGCTGCTGTTGAGTCCGACCTGGACGTTGCCCGTCGATTCGTTGGCGATCCGCTCTGCGCCGGTAAAGACGTTCTCCGCGATCACCGCCCGACGGACCTCCTTGCCCAACTGGATCTGCGGGCGGTCCTGGCGGAACTCGCAGCCTCGGACGAGCACGGTGCCGCTCTTCGCCTGGATGGCCGGCAGGAGGCCGTCCCTGCCGCCCCACTGGGTGAAGGTGCAATCGCCGAAGCCGACGGTCCCTTTGCCGGCGATCTTGGCGATCTGGTTGCAGGGGCCCCAGAAGGCGCAGTTCACGAAGCGGATCGTCCCGGTGTTGGCCTGCATCACTTCGATCATGGTCGGGTCGGGACCGTGGAAGGAGACGAACTCGCCATTGGTGATCAGCAGGCCGAAGGGCGCGGATTGCTCGACGACGAGGGCGGTCTGGCAGTCGTCGGCGCCGATGCCGAGGAAGTTGCCGTTGCAGGCGCCTGTGCCGCTGGCCATGAACTTGTAGCCCACCTTGTACCCGAAGCAGAACGTGTTCAGCACGTATTCCCAGTCGGAGCGGGCGAAGATGAAGGCCTCGCCGTTGTTCATCTGCCACTGGAAGAGGCCCGGCTTCATGCTCCACCACGGATTGAAGTGGACGTTCTCGATCCGTCCGATGTCGTAGATCGCATCGACCAGGATGCCCCTGCGAAGCGGCTGGCCATGCACGTTGCGGATCAGGTGCCGCTCGTTGTGCGTTGCGTCGATGCCGTTGTAGGGGTTCAGCAACTCGACGTCAAGGACCGCGGGGTTCTTGCCTCGCATCGCGATGGCCCAGGGATAGGCCTGGGGCACGCCGTCGGCGATCTGCTGCGGATAGTAGAGCACGACGCCCTTGAGCGTGCTGTTCGTGTTGAGTGTGAGGAAGGCGGGTCCCTCCTCGCTGCCCGCGCCCTCGGTGACGAGGAACGTCGTGCCGTCGTCGGTCGGCTTGGGCAGTCCGCGGTCGCGGAGCCCGTTGTGGGCGGGGACCGACTGCCAGACGCCCGCCAGCGTCACGGCGTTGGGCACGTTCAGATGTCCTGCGAAGAAGTAATTGCCTTGGGGGACGCGAACGGTCCCGCCTCCTGCCTGTCCAGCGGTGTCAAGGGCCTTCTGAAACGCGGCGGTGTCGTCCGTCCTGCCGTCGCCGAGAGCACCGAAGGCACGCACGTTGTAGGTGATCTGCGGCGCAGCCCCTGCGACCTCCTCCGTATCTTCCGCATGGACCGAGACAGAACCCAGGAGGAATAACTGGAGAACACAACACGATCGAACGATGGATGCTCTACTGCACGGATTCCGTGGCATTCGTTTGACTCCTGTCATTGAACCGATGAAAACTGCGTTTTGACACACGGTGCCGTTCTCGAAATCACCAAAGATCGGCCGCCGGCTGTCATTATAGCGCGCCGAGGCGATTGTCGCATCCTTCTTGGTCTCTTTCCAGGTGGTTTGCCGGCCCGTGCAGATAGATTCGTGGCTCATCCGGTTCTTGCGTGCTTTCGTGATCCAGGCACGCCCGAAGCGGTCGTGCAAGGGAGATTTTCCGCTTTCCGCCAATAGCATGCCGGGAAGGCGGCACGACGCGACAGTGCGGATGTCTTGGGCCCTTCTGGATCGGTCGGCGGAAACCCCGGTGAGACCCCTTCGTGCTCGCTTGCACAGGGTATGCCGACTCCGCCTGACGGGGCGTCGCGCTCTTATCCATACCATGCTATTGGCCCAAAGCGATAAACCTCAGGGGTTTGGGGACAGGTCCCCAGGAACCACCGAAGTACGCGAAAACCGGATGAGCCTCATTTCCGGCGGCGCGGATTTCTGGTAGTCTGGATGCAATGAAGAAACCATTGGCATGTGTGCTGGTCTCCGTTCTGTGGGTGCTGTGGTTCGGGCTCCTGCCGGCGACGTTTGCAGCCGTTCTGATCACGGGCCAGAGTAGTTGGAGCCGGTTCTGGTGGATGTCGTCGCTGACGCTCTGCGTCAGTGCATGGCTCAACTGGGTTTTTCATCGTCGGGATCGGTTCGGTCCGGCGTGCGCGTTGCTTGCCCTGGGCATGACCTTGGGCATGCTGGCCGATCTCTACGGCGCCTGCAGGGTCCTCCGCTTCACCGAGCCGCTGACGATGATCATCCCGCTGTTTGCCCTGGGACACGTTGCCTACATCGCGGGCATGCTCACGTTGGCTCGCCATCTGCGGCTGACCGCCCGGGCCGGCTGGAAGCCGACCTTGGCAGGCGCCGTCGTGGTCTGCAATCTCGCGGGTTTGGCGCTGTGGGCGGTGCTGGTTCATCCGTCGGGCGACCTGCCTGGGATGCACCTGCCGACAGCCGGCTACACGGTCTTCCTGTCAACCGCCGCGGGCGTGATGGCGACCGTGGCTCTTCTTGACAGGCGGTTCCTGCCGATGGGGATCGGGGGCCTTCTCTTCCTGGCCAGCGATGGTTTCCTGGCGGTCCGGCTCTTCCAGGACAACTGGCGGAGCATCGGCGACCTGTGCTGGATCACCTATGGCATCGGACAGATGCTGATCGTCTACGGCGCCATCGCGGGCACGTGGTCCCGTGACGACCCCGCGTGACTCTGCCCTCGGCGGAGCCGGCATTCTTTTGGATTTGACGGATGTTGGAGACGCGACTACAATTTTGCGCATCCAGGTTTAGATCAGGCGAAGGATCCGCCGCCGAAACCGGGTCCATGTGAATTGTGATGAGGTGAAGGAGCATGAATACACAGTCGAACCACCCCAACCTGTCCCGTCGCGGTTTCCTGGCGACCACCGCATCGGTTGCGGCCCTGAGCGTCCTCGGTTCGGGCTGCGCGAAAGAGGAAAGGAAGAGTGTGACGAGCATGGTAAAGGGCAAGATCCCGATCGGCGTGCAGGTCTACTCGGTTCGCGAAGTCGCGCAAAAGGACCTGGCCGGCACGATCGCCAAGATCGCACAGATGGGCTACCAGGGCGTCGAGTTCGCAGGCTACTATGGGCACAGCGCCAAGGACATCCGCAAGATGATGGACGACAACAAGATCGTCTGCTGCGGCACGCACACGCAATACGCGGACCTCGCGGACGACAAGCTGGCCGCGACCCTCGAATTCAACAAGACGCTCGGCAACAAGTACGTCATCGTGCCCTGGCTCGAGGGGGACAAGAACAACCCCAAGGATTCCTGGCTCAAATATGCCCAGCGGTTCAACGTCCTGGCGGAGAAGCTCAAAAAACAGGGCATGTTCATCGGCTACCACGCCCACGCCCATGACGTACACCCGCTCGGCGACACCACGTCCTGGGACATTTTCTTCAGCAACACGACCAAGGACGTCATCATGCAGGTCGATACCGGCAATGTGATGAGCGGCGGCGGCGATCCCATCGCCTTCCTGAAGAAATACCCCGGCCGGGCCGTCACGGTGCACCTGAAGGAGCATTCCGCCACCAATCCCAAGGCCATGATCGGCGAGGGCGACGTGAAGTGGACCGAGGTCTTCAGGCTCTGCCGGTCCATCGGTGGCACGCAGTGGTACATCGTCGAGGAGGAGAAGGACGCCACGTCGATGACGGGCATCCAGGTCTCCCTGAACAACCTCAAGAAATTCCGGATGTAGTTGCCGCGGGATCGGCCACGGTCCCGCAGACCCGATACTCTTCATGTCATGCGACGCCGGTCGCCTCAGACACCCTGGGGTGACCGGCGTCCGCCAGACCGCTCCTGTGCTATGCCTCTCCTTTCCGACAGCACCCGCCTTCCGATGGTGTCTGTGATCTAATCCCTTTTCCTAGCTTGGTTTACAATCACACGTCCCTCCGACGGGCGACTCTGCGTTCGCCTTGGGCATCTCTCGGCGTGCCCTTGCATTATCGAAGGTCTGCAGATATGATGGAACAGGCTGGGCGGATCGGGTGTCTTATACAACAGGAGTGCCATCATGCGTAAACGAAACGGCTTCACGTTGATCGAACTGCTCGTCGTCATCGCGGTCATCGCCGTGCTGATGTCGATTCTCATGCCCGCGCTGCAGCGGGTCCGCACCCAGGCGAGGGGGGTCGCCTGCAAGGCCAACCTGCACCAGTGGGGCCTGATCTTCGCCATGTACACCGACGAGAACAACGGCAAGTTCTACAGCGGCCTGGTGAAGAACAGCACTGCCGGCGTTGCCAACGGCGAGTGGTGGCGGGAGACCATGGGTCCCCTGTCCAAGGACAAGAAGATGTGGCTCTGTCCCACCGCGTTCAAGAACCGCTCCTCTGCGGCGGTGACCGAAAGCCGCCCCGCTTCGAGTCCGTATGATGCTTGGGCGGTCCCCTCCTCTCAGGGCGGCGACGAGGGCAGCTATGCCCCGAACGGCTGGATGTGCAATATCCCCTCCGGATACACCAGTATGTGGGGTCGCGGTCCGGCCGAGAACTACTGGCGCACTGCCTTGGTTAAACGGGCGGATAACATCCCCGTCTTCACGGAAGGCTGGTGGGTGGACGGCTGGCCCCTGCACATCGACAATCCCCCTCCGACCGGCGACAAGAGGCCAGACCTCCCTGTCGGCAGCAATGAGTTGCCGCGCCTGTGCGTGAATCGTCATGGCGGCGCCCAGTTCTGCGTCTTTGCCGACTGGTCCGTCAAGAAGGTCTCGCTCAAGCAGCTCTGGCAGCTCAAGTGGCACAAGAACTTCAATACTCAGGGGATATGGACCAAGGCAGGCGGCGTCAGCGACGACGCCTGGCCCAAGTGGATGGCCGGCATCAAAGACGAGTTCTGACCGAGTCGCCTTCCGATGTGACGACAAGAGGGATCTCACACAAAGACACGAAGGCACGAAGAAATGACGGAAAACGAGATTGGCAAGATCGTCGTTGATTCCGCCGTTCGTCTTCACAAAGAGCTTGGCCCGGGCCTTCTGGAAACGGTGTACGAAGTCCTTCTGGCGCATGAACTACAGCAGCGAGGTTTGCACGTCGAGCGGCAAGTTCCCATTCCCATTACCTTCCACGGAATCCGGTTTGACGAGGGGTTCCGGGCTGACATGATCGTTGAAAGCAAGGTGGTTCTGGAACTGAAGTCGGTGGAGAAGACGACGAATGTACACAAGAAGCAAGTCCTGACCTATCTGCGTCTCACCGGTTTGAAGTTAGGATACCTGCTCAATTTCGGGGAGGGACTGATGAAGGACGGAATCTCTCGCATCCTTAACGGTCAAGTCGAGTGATCGTAAGAAGGGTTTCACATGAAGCTACAGAGTCATGAAGCACCTATCCATATCGCTCCATCTGGTATCTCTTTGTGTCTTCGTGGCTTTGTGTGAGATCCAATTGAACTCGGGCGTCAGGAAGCGTCTGGTGGCTCGCGTCTGCTCTGGTCTTCCATGAACGCCCTATAGACCCGGTAGTGCTCCGTGTCTTGGTAGGGGACCGAAGTGATGGGGCTGTGGTCGAAGCTGTAGATCATTGCGCCGGGACAGGACAGGAGGATGGGCGAGTGCGTCGCGATGAGGAACTGGGCGTGGCCGGCCTGGCTTAGCTTCGTCAGCAGTTCGAGCAAGGCGATCTGGGTCTTGGGCGAGAGGGCGGTCTCCGGCTCGTCGAGCAGGTATAGTCCTTTGATCGCGTAGCGGGCCTTGAAGAAGGACATGATCGCTTGGCCGTGAGACTGGGTGAGCAAGGACTTGCCGCCGAAGTAGTCGAGCTGGCCGGGGTCGGCGGCCGCCCATTCGTCCAGCAGACGCGCAAAGTCCTGGAAGACGGACGAGCCGAAGAACGAGCCCGGCACCATGTCGTCGACCCACTCGATGGAGATCCCGCGGTAGAACTTGTCCTCGTAGATGTTGACCACGCAGCGGGTCCGCTCGCCCTCGCGCCAGATGTGGATGCCCGCCCGGCGGGCGATGGCCTCCAGAAGCGTCGATTTGCCGGCCCCGTTCTCGCCGACGAAAAAGGTCACCGCGGTGTTGAGGTCGAGTTCGGTCGTCTCGCGAAAGATCTCCAGGTTGAATGGATAGTGCTCCCGCGTCGGATACAGATCAGGATGGAACCGCACGTTCTTCAAATGCATCGCGATGCCTCTTGGATCAACGGGCTTTTGAGTACAAAGGGTCGATGATATCCGCCCGCGGGGCACTTGGGTAGTCCGGCCGATCATCCATCGTCAATAATCAATTATCCGTTCCTTGGGGGTGGGCGCGAGCAGGTTGGGGCGGTAGAATCCCGTTTTGGTTAAGGCCATGATGAATCGTTCTTGGCGACGGCTTGCGCCAATCATCGATCGTCAGCAGTCCATTATCAATATCGAAGAGGAGAATGCCATGTCACACAATCACTCCGATCTCTCGCGGCGAGCATTCCTGGGCACTGCGGCGGCTCTGGCGGTCCCGTGCATCGTGCCGGCCACGGCCTTCGGGCGCAACGGAGCCGTCCCGCCGAGCGAACGCATCATCCTGGGCGGCATCGGGATCGGCAACCGCGGCTCGGGCGTCCTGAACTGGATGCTGCCGGAACGCGACGTCCAATTCGTTGCCACCTGCGACCCGCAGAAGGCCCGGCGCGAAAAGGTCAAGCAGATGGTGGACACCCGCTACGGCAACAGCGATTGTGCCCTCTATGCCGATATCCGCGAGTTCCTGGCGGTCCGCACGGACATCGACGCGGTCCTGAGCACCACGGGCGACCGCTGGCATGCCCTCGCGGCCATCATGGCGATGCGGGCGGGCAAGGACGTGTACTCGGAGAAGCCGTCGGCCATGACGATCGCGGAGGGGCAGGGCGTCGTGGAGACTGCCAGGCGACACCGTCGGGTCTACCAGAGCGGCCTGCAGCGGCTCAGCGAGGGCAATTTCACCTTCGCCAACGAGCTGCTCCGGCTCGGCTACCTGGGCAAGCTCCACACCCTCCGGGCGCACATCGCGCCGTGGGACGCCGCGGAGATGCGGCATGACTGGCTGCCCGAGCAGCCTCTGCCTCCGAAAGAGGAAATGGATTGGGACGCTTGGCTGGGACCCTGTCCCTGGCGGCCCTACAACTCGGAGTACACCCGCGGCGGCTGGCGCAACCACTACGATTTCCACACGAGCTGCATCGGCGAGTGGGGCGCCCATACCTTCGCTCAGGTGCAGGTGGCCGCCGGCCTGGCGGACACGTCGCCCGTCGAGTACAAGTACGTCGCCAACGATAGCGGCGACGGCATGGTGGCGACCTTCGCCAACGGCGTGAAACTCGTTCTCGAACGAGACATGGCGGGCAAAATCTGGCACGGCTCCTGCGGCGTCCGCTACGAAGGAGACCATGGCTGGGTTGCCATCGCGGACGGCTACTCGAAGTGCGAGGTCTCCAATCCCGCCTGGATGGCTGATTTCCGGAAGCTGGTCGATGACTACATGGCCCGCACGCAGCGTCCGATGAACCACGTCCGCAACTTCTTCGACTGCGTCAAATCCCGTCGGCTCACCGTGGCCAACCCGGTCGTGATGCATCGCTCCATGTCCACCGTCCATGCGGCCAACGTCTGCATGTGGCTCAAACGCGATATGAAGTTCGACCCCGCGAAAGAGGAATTCGTGAACGACGCCGAGGCGAACCGTTTCCGTTCGCGTGCGATGCGTGAGCCGTGGACCATATGAGAAGCCAAAGTAGGGTGCGTACTACGCACCATCTTCTGTTGCATAGGACGGTTGAAACGGTGCGTGATACGCACCCTACATCTGAGGAGATTGCAATGTCACAGTCGAGGATACATCTCATTCTGATCGTTACACTGCTGGCGGCGTGTGCCGGATCGGCGTTCGCGCAGACCGTCGCGTCGAAGACCGATGAGCCCAAGCTGATCTCGGTCGTGAAGGACCCTGCGGCCCCGCTCAAGGCGAAGATCGACGCCTGTCGCCAGCTCGCCATCATCGGCGGCAAGGACTCGATTGCCCCACTGGCGGCGCTGCTCGGCGACGAGCAGCTCTCACACAACGCCCGATACGCTCTGCAGATGAACCCGGACCCGGCGGTGGACGAGGCCCTGCGCAGCGCGTTGGGAACCGTCAAGGGCCGCCCGCTGGTCGGCGTTATCAACACCGTCGGCTATCGGCGCGATGCGAAGGCGGTCGGCACGTTGGGCGAACTCGTGAACAGCGGCAATCCGGTTGTGGCCTCCGCTGCGGCCAGGGCGCTGGGCAGCATCGGTACCGCAGAGGCGGTCCAGGCCCTTCGGCAGGCGCTGCCCAAAGTCCCGGCCGAGTGCAAGCTCGACTGCTATGAAGGATTGCTCCGATGCGCCGAGGCTCTGGCCGCTGCCGGCAAGACCCAGGATGCGATCGCGATCTACGATCCGCTGTACCAGTCGGATGCGCCGCATCACGTCCGTGGCGGCGCGCTGCGAGCCGCGATTCTCGTCCGCCAAACCCAGGGGCTCAAGCTGTTGCAGGAGCAGCTTCCCAATACGGACTACATCCTGTTCTCCGCGGCGATCCAGGCATCGCATCAGATGCCCAGTGCCGGCGCCACGGCTATCCTGACCGGCGCCCTGAAGAACCTGCCTGCCGACCGCCAGATCGTCGTGATCCAGGCCCTCGGCGTGCGGGGGGAGAAGAGTGCGGTGCCGGCTCTGCTCGATGCCGCCAAGAGCGGCGATACGCGGGTCCGCATCGCGGCGATCCAGGCGGTCACCGAACTGGGCGAACCCTCCGCGGTCCCCATGCTGGTCCAGTTGCTGGACGACAGCGACCGCGAGGTTGCCAAGGCCGCACAGGACGCTCTCGCGACCTTCCCCGGTTCCGAGGCTGACACTGTCGTGATGCGGCTGTTCGCCGGCAGCGACACGGACAAGCAACGGCTGGCCCTCGACCTGATGGGACGCCGACGAATGACCAGCGGCGTTCCCGCTCTGTTGAAGGCGGCAGGCGAGTCGGGCTCGAAGGTCCGCGCGGACGCCACGAAGATGATCGGCGACCTGGGCGGACCCGAGCAGTTGCCCGCGGTCCTCGGTCTGCTCAAGAACGCCAGGGAGCCGCAAGACCTCAGCGCCGTCGAGCAGGCGATCACCGCGATCTGCCTGAAGGCGACCGATTCGAAGCCTTTGGCCGATGCGATGATCGTGGAACTCGACAAGGCGCAACCTCCGCAGAAGGCGATTCTGGTCCGTGTGCTCGGCGTCGTCGGCGGGCCGAACGCATTGCAGGCGGTCGTCGCCTGCGCCAAGAGCGACAACGCAGACGTGCGTTCGGCCGCGGCCCGCGCCCTGGGCACGTGGAAGACGGTCGATGCCGCGCCGATTCTGCTGAGCCTGGCCAAGGAGACGAGCAACCCATCGGAGAAGACGCTCTTCCTTCGCGGCTACGTGAGCATGGCCGCTCGGGGCGATCTGCCGGTTCCGGAGCGCCTGGCGATGTGCCGACAGGCGGCGGGCCTGATCGCCCGTGATGATGAGAAACGCCTGCTGCTGGGCACGCTGGGCAACATCGAATCGCCCGACGCGGCGGAGGTGATCGCGCCCTACCTCGACGACGCAAGTTGTCGACAGGAGGCGGTGCTCGCGGTTGTGGCAGTGTCCGAGAAGCTGCTCAAGGCCGACAACGCAGCGTCCTTCGCTGCGAAGCTGGTCCCATCGCTCGACAAGGCTGCCCAAACCGCCGCGGGCGACGACCTCGTCAATCGCGCCAAAGCCGCCCTGGCCCAGGCAAAGGACAAAGCGGGCATCAAGTGACTCGCCCAAACGACAGAACCCAGCGGGTGGCGCCGCCAACACACAGGGGCGCCACCCGTTCTTGTTGTCAGCCCCCCGTCGGAGAGAACACGGATGAACCAGTCGTCCTGCCCATCGAGTCTGGCCGCGGATATCCGCAAGCACTATGACATGCTGTCGGGCTTCTATCAGCTTCTCTGGGGGCCGCACATGCACCACGGCTACTGGCAGGACGGCGAATCGCCCGCCCATGCCCAGATCAAGCTGATCGAGCGTCTCGCGGAACGCCTGGAGATGGCCCCCGAGCACCGCGTGCTGGACATCGGGTCCGGGCTCGGCGGCTCCGCCTGCTGGCTGGCGAAGACCTTCGGCTGCTCCGTCCTCGGCGTGACGCTCGGCGCGGCGCAGGTGCAGGCCGCCGGGAAGCACGCAGTGGAGCAGGGTGTGGACGACCGCGTGTCCTTCCGCGAGATGGATGCAAGTCGTCTGGATGCATCGTTGGGGCAATTCGACCGCCTCTGGATCGTCGAGTGCAGCGAGCACATGGAGGACAAGCAGACGTTCTTCCACAACTGTGCCCGGCTGCTTCGTCCCGGCGGTCGGCTGGGTCTGTGCGTGTGGCTTCGCGGCGAGGCGGACGGTCCCGAGCATGACCGGCTTGTTCGCGGGGTCTGCGAGACGACGCTGTGCCCATCGCTGCTCACCCTGGACGAGCAGGTCTCCATGCTCAAGACCACGGGTTTTCAGGATATCCAGGCCGATAATATCACCGCCAGCGTTCTGCCCACGTGGGAGTACTGCAACAAGGTGGCGAGCACTCCGATGGCGAAGATGTTCCTGTACACCAAGGGCAGCCATCTCCGGCACTTCGTGGATTCCCTCAAGTCGATGGAGAAGGGCTATCGCGACGGCGCCCTTGCCTATGGCATGATCACCGCCGCGATACGCTGAGAACGCCCGCTTCCTCTGGTGGCATCGCGTCCTTTGCGGCGAGTCCTATAAAAACACCATTCCTTGCCGCCTTGCGATGTTGAGCCGGCGCTATTTGCGAAAAGGCTCAAGCTCCTTGCCAATCGCGGGTCGATGTCTATAATCATGAAGGTCTCTGTCTGTGGATAGTCTTGCGCCGCAGGCGGGGTTTGGGGTATGTGTAGGAGTTCCATCCGTGAACGATGAATCCTTGCAGTCTCTCTGGGATGCCCTGCATCGCAGCGAAGGCGATATTCCGTGGTCCGAGATGGAAGCTGTGGCCGAAGCCCTGGTCGCCCAGCCGGACCTGACCGACAAGTTGTTTCTTGCCTACGACGAGGCTCGGGAAGCCGTCCTCGACAGGGCCAGCTACGTCCATCTGTACGTGCCGGCCATCTTTGCCCTCGCGGCGCCCAAGCTCGACGAGCGGCGCCGGCAGGAGGTCGGCGAGTCGCTGATCGCCCGACTTGTCGAGGCCGGGGAGCAGGACGACTACCTCATGATGGAGGTCCTCACCGCCGCAGCCGGCGCGATGGGGCCGGTGATTCTGCCCTTGGTCTTCGGCGTCGTCATCGACGAAGTCGTCTCGTCCGAAGCCTGGGGCCAGCTTTGGGGACTGACCAAACTGGCGGTCCGAGCAGACCCAACCGTGCGGAGCGAAGTGGTCGCGGCCTGCGTCGCACTGCTCGAACGAATCGCCCGCGATGAGGTCGAATGCGAGCTGGGCGTCGAAGCAGCGTGGACCTTGGCCTCGCTGGGGTACAGCGAGCACATCGGGCTCCTTCGCCGCCTGGAACTCAAGTCGCGATGGACCCTGGTCTACATCGACTACAGCGGCGCCCGAAAGGCCCTGGAGGAGCATCGGGACAGCCCGCTCCCGCAGGAGCTCTGGGAGTCGCCTGTGCGGGACTGGTTCCATCCTCGCTGGGAGCGGACTCGGGATTGGCTCGTCGCGAGGGACAGCGGGACGCGGAACTGGGAGACTTTGCAGGCGACGTATTCGGCTGAGCCGTTCCTGGCCCGGGTTCCGATCGTCGAGTACTCGCCCAAGTCCGGACGCAGGCAGCCTTCCTGCGTGACGATCCCGTAGCGAAGCCCTATCCCGGCGGCATCTCCGGTACTGCGTCGCTGTCCGGTCGTTCCCATCTGCGCGCTGCGCCCGGCCTGATGAGTCTTGACGAGCAAGATCGGCAATCGAACCGTGTGGCACCCCCGCCCTCGGGGGTGATCCCAGCCGGAGGCGGCTGGGCTACATTACTGTACTGTCGCCTGAAGGAACTCCGAGCCAAGCGAACCAAGTCCGCCATCGCGGGGGTACACGCCAGCGAACCTACCTGTCAAAACTCATCAGGAGAGTTCGCAGGGCCCTGGCGGAGTCGAGGAGGCTCTGGAGGCCGCCGGCGCGGAGGAACTGATCGGGCGGGACTTCGAGAATCACCCGGCTGTCGAAGCCGTGACTGCGCAGCAGCTTGATGAAGTCCCTCCAGGGCACGTTGCCGTGTACGAGCGGCTGATGGTCCTCGGTGGATGCGTCGTGGCAGTGGACGTGGATGATCCGGCCCAGCAGGGGCTCCGGCGGCGTGATCGGCCGGCCGTAGAGACGTGTGTTCCAGAAGGCATGGCCGAAGTCCCAACAGACGGGGACATTGCTCTGTGTGGCGACATCGAGCAACTCCGCATAGGTGTCCCCGATCCGCTGCCTCGGCTCGCCGGGACTCGGGCTCATCTGCAGTTCCACTGTGACATTGACCTCGGGAGTGCGGTCCCGGCACCACTGGCCCGCCCACGTGAAGAAGGCGATGGATTGGCGGAGCAAGTGCTCGCGGTCGTCGTCGGAGGCGCCTGCGGCTCCGTGGAGGTTCACGACCGTGGGACACTGCTGCATCCTGGCTGCCTCGGCGGCTATCGCGAAGAACCGCTCGTGCATCCGCCGGCAGGGATTGTCCGCGTCGGGCGAGAAGTGCAGGGGGTTGCAGATCGTGGTTTCGGAATAGGGGTGCAGCGAGGTCTTCAGGCCCGCGTCGGTGCAGCGGGCGATGTGGTCTCTCAGTCGTTGTGAATCCGTCTCCGGCCCGACCGGCGTCTCGACCGCATCGAAGCCCAGTTCCCTGAGAAAGGGGAGAACCTCTCGGTTTCCGTAGAGCCGCCGGTACAGATCCTCATGCGAGAATCCGATGTCAAGTTTCAATCCGATCAGCATGGCCGTTGCTGCAAGCCCCTCTTCATAGCGTTCGCGACGAAACAAAGCCAGGAAACTACACCGACCGGTCGCGCCAATCAAGCACAAAAGGAACCGTGTTTGCGGGTCTGCAACGCTGTCAGGCGTTTGCTTCGTGCCTGGTGTGTTCTTCGCCAATGGAGTGAGGGTCTTCGCTGAGGGGAGGAAAAGCATCGGGGCCGGCACCGCGTTGAACGATGCCGGCCCCGAGATCAGACCTGTATTCGTCGAGGTCGCTTGCGACGAACCATTACGGGGTCATCAGCGTTTTGATTTCGTCGGCCGACAGGGCCTTGTCATAGAGACGGATGTCATCCAGCGCGCCATTGAAGGCATTGCCGCCATTCGGATCGTCGGATCCGAAGTGTACGGCCGAGTCCTTGTCCTGGCCGAAGGAGAAGGCGCCGCTGCCGGTTTCCGTGCCGTTCAGGTAGAACCTGGCGGTCGTCCCGTCGAACGTCACGGCGACGTGGGCCCACGTGCCGATCGGCAGCTTGGCGCTGCCGCTGCTTGGGTAGACGTCGTACCGGGCGAATCCGATCGTGCCGGCGTCTCGGTTGACCTCAAGATGCCACATCATGTCGTCCACCGCCCAAGAGTCGCGTTTGCCGATGAGGCCCTGCCACTGATCGCTCGCGCCATCCCACTTGGCCCAGAGGGCGACGGTGAGCTGGCCGGTCGCGGCGGACGGATTCCACGTGCCGCACTCGACGTTCTGGTGGCCGCCGGTCCCGTCGAAGAGAAGCCCCTGGCCAAAACCGGTCGGGCCGGTCACGAACTTGGCGGGCAGATTCGGATCGCCGCCGAACGTGCCGTCGTGCCCGTTGCCGGAGCTGTCCAGCAGGTCGCCGTTCAGCTTGTAGTGGGCGACCAGGCCGATCGGTCTGACTCCGACGCGGATGTCGTCGATCAGCAGTGTGCCGACGGCTGCCGAGGCGCCACTCTTGTTCTTGATGCCGATGACCATGCTCGTCACGGCGGCCATGTTCACGCCGGAGAAGTCACCCAGTGCAAACTCCAGCTCGGTCCATGTTTCGAGCACAGACGCCTCAGCAATGTCGCGCTCGACCGTGCCGGCTTTCCCGGCTTCGTCTTCCACGGTGATGTACAGCACGCCGGGGGTATTCCAGGACTTGCCGGCAATGAAGAGTCTCAAGGTGTTGAAGCTGTTGATCGTCCAGTCCTGCGGCTCGGCCCACGTGCGTGCGGCCTCGGAGACCTGGGCGGTCGTGTTGTCGTATCGCAGCGGCATGAGCTGAGCGCCGCTGTGGGGGGCCGTGATGTCGTCCTTGGCGAACGGCGACGAGTCGTTGCCGACGACGGAACCGTTGTTGTCGTCGAGCCAGCCGTCGTGCCAGGTGTCGAAGATCGCGACGCCCTCGTCGAGCACGTCCTGGTAGCTCTCGAAATCATCGACGACCAGGAAGTTGCCGGTCGTGAACGTCCAGACCCCGCCGCTCCAGGGGCTGTCCGGATTCACATCGTTGACCGCATCGACCCGCCAGAAGTACTGCGTGTTGAACTCCAGACCGCTCGGGTCGAAGCTGGTTCCGTCCACGGTCGCGAAGAGCACGTCCGGATTGCTGTTGCCTTCGGCGCCGGCCACTGCACCGCTCGATGTGCCCAGGTACAAGTTGTGGGAGGTCGCATAGGCGCCCCCGGTCCAACTGAGCAGGGTGTCGACCCTGATGTCCTTGGCCCCGTTGGCGGGCTGGGGGCTCATCGGGATGCCGCCTCCGGTCAACCTCATGTTGTCGAGGTAGAACCACACCCAGCCGGCGTAGTCCGCGCTGTTGGCGTTGACGACGATGTGCAGTTCGAGATAGGTGACCTTGTCCCAGTTGGCGTTGAGGTCGGCGACAATCTGGCTGTAGTCCCAGGTGGCGGTGTCCGTCCGGTCGCCGTTGTTCTGCGACCAGCCCGCCCGATAGCCCAGGTTCACGTATCCGCTAGACTGGCTGGGCACGGCTTCGGCATTGGTGTTGATGATCAAGTGTGTGCCGTTCCACGGGGGAATGTCGTCCACCGGCCAGTCGACGACCAGGTGTGTGATGTCGGCGCTGAGCTTGGTGTTCGCGCGGAAGGCCGCCAGGATGTCCGCGTTGTTCGGCTCGAAGAGGTTCATCGTCAGGACGCTGGCCCAGGCGCCGGTGGTGGTGTAGACGTCCAGACTGTAGTTGTCGAGGGTGACGCCGTTGGTGTCGCTGTAACGGACATCGGCGCCGCCGGCGACGACCCAGCGATCCAGGCTCTGCTCGAAGTTGCCCAGGATGAAATCGGTGGTCTTGCCGGTCGCAACCGGGAGGCCGGCGATCCGGACATTGTCGACGTAGAATTTGACCGTCGAGGCGCCGTCCACGTTCGAGATCAGCAGGAACTCGAACCACGAGATGTTGTCGTCCGCTCCGGCGATCCTTTCCACCTGCTCGTCGGGAATCGTCCAGGTGAGTGTTTGCGGCTGACCGTCCATCGCGACGTTCTGGAGGCCGAGATCGATCCAGCCGAGGTTGTTGTTGGCGCCGCTGTCATTGTTGTTCGTGCAGTTGAGGACCATTCCGACCTGCATCCACGTGGTGGTCATGTCGGCCGCGAACGCCGTGACGTCCGCCGTGATCTTCACGCCCTTGTTCGACAGTTGCTCGAGATAGGGTTTCACGTTCACCTTGGTGAGCTGCTGCCATCCGCCGGGACCTTCGACCTGCATGGCCTGGACGCCGTCCGTCGCGCCGGTTGTGCCCACGGCGGTGGTGCCCGCGGTCCAGGTGTCGGTGTACCAGCCGTCCAAACCGCCTTCGAAGCTGCTCACGAGGATGCTCTCGCCCGCGTCCTCGGAGACCACCTGGATGTTGTCAACGTAGAACTTGGTCGCCGAGGCGCCATCGAGGTTCGATATCAGCGCCAGCTCGAACCACGCAATGCTGGCGTCCGCTCCCGCGATCTTGCCGACCAGTTCCTCCGAGAGCACCCACGTGTACGTGTGGGGCTGTCCGTCGCGGACGACGTCCTGACCGCCGAGGTCGTTCCATCCGAGGTTGTTGTTGGCGCCGTTGTTGTCGTTGTTTTGAGCGTTGACGACCAGGCCCACTTGCATCCAGGTCGTGGTCATATCGGCTGCAACCACCGTCACGTCGGCGGTGATCTTCACGCCCTTGGTGGCCAGCGCCGCCATCTGTGCCCTCGCATCCACGAGAGTCGCGATGTGCCATCCGCCGGGACCATCGATCTGCAATGCCTGGGCGCCGACCGTCGCTCCGGTTGCGCTGGACGAGAGCGTCATACCGTCACCCGCTCGCCAGCCGTCAAAACCGCCTTCGAAGTCGCCTACCACGACGCTGCCGGCCAGAGCGGTGGACGCCAGGACGGCGCCTGCGCTCACAAGAACCGCACATATCAGTATCTTCTTGTTCATGTCATTCACCTCGTCAATACAGTTTCCGGTTACACGTACACGACACGGATGATTCGGCTCTCACACACCTCCTCTCTTCTGTTCGAATGCGCAGACCGCAGAACGGCACCGCGAAGACGCAAATGCCTGCCGCAGCGGAGATGGTTTGCGGATTGATCACTCCTCCTAAGTTCCTACAGTCGGTACGAGCCCTGCACAGTGCCCACGACGCAAGCGAGGCAGGAGCCCGTGAAGGCAAGATTGGCACATTGCCTTCTAGCATCATTTATAGCAGATTGGAGCACCGGGTGCAAGTCGGATCGGGAGTTCTTGCTCGGGGAGGAGAATCTCCAGTCACAAGCCGGTGTATCGCTGGCCGAGGCGGTCGGCCAGTTGGCGGAAGCCCTCCCGACTTCCGACCATCTGTACGCCGCGAAGGAGGTCACCTTCCAGGACAACGGAGCGGTAGATCCCTTGCCCGTCGTCTGAGAGGACTTTCTCCTCGAGACCCGGGCCTGACGGAACTCCGACGGAATGGAACTCGATGCGATCATGCTTGAACGACAGGGGGATCGCACGGTCGGCGACGAGCGTCAGCGGTCCGCCCGCCAGGGTTGCCATCGCATTGATCGCGGCCGCGCGGCCCTGCTCGGCCGCCAGGACGATACTGGCGGTGCGAATGTGGTCTCGCTGGGCGATATCGCCGCAGGCGAAGACGCCGGGCTCGGAGGTCCGCTGGTGCTCGTCCACGAGGACGCCCTTGTCGGTCCGCAGGCCCGCCTGGGCAAACACCGCGGTGTTCCGGACGGCGCCGACGGTCGTGAGGACCAGGTCGCTGGGAATCTTCTCGCCGTCGTCTAAGACGACCTTCAGTCCTCCGGCGCTCTTCGACACGTCGGTCACGACGCGCCCGGTCCTCAGATCGACTCCCTGATCCCGCAGTCGATTGGCGAGGACGCCCGCCGCGGCGGGACCGAACTGCAGGGCCATGACGTGCGGCGCCTTCTCGATGATTGTGACTTCGATACCTGCGTTACGACTGTAGGCCGCGGCCTCCAGACCGCTGATGCCCGCGCCGAGGATGGTCAGACGCCGAATGCTCTTCAGACGCTGCTGGAGGGTGAGACTGTCCTTTGCTCGCCAGACAGGGATCACATCGTCCGGCAGTTTCTGCACGAAGGGCAAGAGGAAAGGCCCGGCCCCGGTTGCGAGGATCAGGGCGTCGAACCGTTCCTGGTGTCCTTCGGCGGTCACGGTCTTCGTGCGGGCGTCGATCTGCGTGACGGGGCAGCCCAGCCGCAGGTCGATCTTGCGGTCGCTGTACCATCGTTGCGGCCTGATTGCGATCCCATCGAGCTGGACCCGCCCGAACGCCAGCAGCACCACACGAGGCCGGATGTACGGCAGAACCGACTCGTCCGAGTACAGGACAACCTCGCCGCCCTTGTCCGTGATGGACTTTGCCGCCTCTACGCCGGCGTGTCCGGCGCCGATGATCCCGATCCGCATTGTTGATTTCCTCAAACCACTGCGACAGGCCCCTCTCCCACCCTATAGTAGATCGCATACGGGAACCTTTTGGCCAGGAGGCGATGGCAGCCAAAGACCTTTGGATGAATCCCAGCGTACAAGGTCAACGAATCGATATCGGAAAACAGGGAATCAAAGAAGTACTCACCTACTCCCTCCCCTTGTCTCTCATAGAACAAACGGCCCTCAAACAGGTCTTCCATCGCTGAAGAGAGCAGCTTGATTCTCATCGGAATCGCTTCCTGAGTCTCTTCTTCGCATCCTGCCAGTCCACAAGGGGCTCTTGTCCCGCGCCAAGGCGGCGGTCGGTTTCCTCCAGAACCTCACGGTGCCAATCGGGAGACTCGACCTGCGCGGTATCTCGTGACAGGTCCTCCCATATGGCCTCCATGACCCTCAGCTTCTCCTCTCTGGAGAGACGAGCTATTTCAATGGCGTCCGACATGGTCTGTCCTATCAACTCTTTTTGTTCAAAGTAGCACTCACGCGAGTGGTTGTCAAGCGGACTTCATGTCGGCTGGATTCTCCCGTGCAACCGGCATCCTCCGCCAGGTGCGTCTAATCGAGTGGCACTGTGCCAGAGAGCAAAGTCACGCCCGTCTGGGCAAATCAGCACGAGTACCTCCAGGAGGTGGTCCTGTGGGTGAAGGCAGAAATGGACAGGCGGCAGATGGACGTGAGCGGCTTTCACGTCCCCACGCCAGACGAGATCAAAGCTGAACGCCGGGAGGGGCGTAACCTGGGATGGGTCGTGTTCTTCACGGCGATGCTTGACCTGATGTGTATCGGGATCTTCCTGTTTGCGCTCAATGAGCGAGATACCAATGTGCTCACATTCAGTTTCGGCGGGGTGGGTATCCTCCTGATCTTTGTTATCAGCGGGCTCTGGGTAGGGAAGAAGTGGGCGATTGTCAGCGCCTCGATCATCTGGTCCATTGTGACGCTCTGGAATGTAACTTTCACAGGTCTCGCTGCCTCGGCATTCGACAGATGCAGAGCGGCAGGGGTTCATGCAGACGAAGCTTTGTTTTGCTTCGTGATCAATGCTTTCAAGACCCTGTTCTCTGGGGTAATTGCTTATACTCTGATCCGTATTCTCAAGAGACGATCCGCTGCAGCCCGGGCGCGGGATCAGAAGGCCACGACAATGACGGAACACAATTGAGCAAGAAAATGGGCAAACACAACCTGCCTGTGGACGGTATAGAGGCCTGAAACACTTGTGAAGGGTACGAGCATGAGTGCGAAAAGGCATCTCGGGATCGCCTGGATGGTGGTCTCTGTGATTGGCGTTGGATTGGCTGTGTCGGTTGTGGGCAGTGAGCAGGCCCGTCCGCGGACAGGGGGGCTACTGATTGATGATTTCGCGCCGGATGGGGGTGTCGGGCTACCGGCGGCCAGATGGAATCTGGTCGGGGGCCGGGTGAACCAGGGGACGGCTGGCAAAGTTGAGTTCACAGAATCCGACGGCCGGACGTGTCTGCATGTGAGCGGGGCGGTTTCTCCGGTCGCAGGCGGGGGTATTGAGGTTCGACGGTCCCTGATCGTCAGGCGTCGCCCCCTGGATGGCCGGTACTACGCCGGGATTCGACTGGTCGCCAAGGGCAATGGCGAAACCTACGCCATTCAACTGCGAACCCGAGACACCCGCTATCCGAAGCAGTATTATCAATCGCAGTTCGCGACGAGCGGGCAGTGGCAGGAGATCCGACTGCCGTTTACAGGCTTCGTGCCCTCCGCGGCGACGCGACCGTTGAATTTGATGGAGCTGACGGGCATCGTCCTCGCCACAGGCGACAGGGAATCCGTCGCGAGTCTTTACGTTGACGAAATCGGGTTCTACCGAGAGGGGAATATGTTCCGACAACTGACTGCGGAAGAAGAGCGGGTAATCATTCACAAAGGGACCGAGGCGCCGTTCAGCGGCAAGTACGTCCGCCACTTCGAAAAAGGGGCCTACACATGCCGGCAGTGCGGCTCGGAGCTGTTCGAATCATCGTCCAAGTTCCGGTCCGATTGCGGCTGGCCGAGCTTTGACGAGCAGATCCCCGGCGCGGTGAAGTGGCAGCCCGATGCCGACGGCATGAGGACCGAGATCGTCTGCAACCATTGCGGCGGGCACCTCGGCCACGTCTTTCTCGGCGAACGGTTCACCGAGAAGAACACGCGCTACTGCGTCAACTCGATCTCGATGGACTTCATCCCCGCCGAGCAGCGCCAGGCGAAGGCCGAACCCTGGACGGCGCGGGCGCTCTTCGCTTCCGGCTGCTTCTGGGGCACCGAATACCACTTTCAGCGGGCCCCCGGCGTGATCTCCACGACCGTCGGTTTCACAGGCGGACGCGTCGCGAACCCGACCTACAAACAGGTCCGCGCCGGGCGGACCGGCCACGCCGAGACGACCGAGGTGATCTACGACCCGTCGAAGACCAGCTATGAGCAACTCGCCAGACTCTTCTTCGAGACGCACGACTTCACGCAGGTGAATCGCCAGGGCCCTGACATTGGCACGCAGTACCGTTCCGCCATCTTCTATCTTAACGACGAGCAGAGACAGACCGCTGAGCGGCTCGTCCAGCAGTTGCGGGACAAGGGCTTCGACGTCAAGACCGAGATCACCAAGGCCGGCGTCTTCTGGCCTGCGGAGGACTATCATCAGGACTACTACAGCAAGACCCAGGAAACACCATACTGTCATATATACCGCAAGATCTTCTGACCTCGCTCGCAGCGGCGCCGTGAGGCGATATCGGGATTGTGGGAGACGCTGGACTGCTGTAGTATCTGCCTTCGAACGGCCTGTTTCCGAGAGGCCGGGCATGAATGGGTCGGCAAGGCGTGGAGGTGCGAGAATGCGAACGGTTCGGTTCGGGATCGTCGGGTGTGGAACGATGGGCCGGGAGTTTGCCAGTGCCGCGGCACGCTGGCTACATTTGCCGGAGATGGCCGTGCGGCCCAAGATTGTCGCGATCTGCAATCGCACGCTGGGCACGCCCAAGGTGGACTGGTTCCGGGACAACATCCCGACGGTCCGGCAGGTGACGAGCGACTATCGCGAGCTTCTGCGGAATCCCGACGTCGAAGCGGTCTATATCGCGGTGCCGCACCATCTGCACGAGGAGTTCTACATCGCGGCCGTCGAGGCCGGCAAGCACCTGCTGGGCGAGAAGCCCTTCGGCATCGATCTGGCGGCCAACACTGCCATCCTGCGGGCCGTCGAGAAGCACCGGGAGTGCTTCGTCCGATGCGCCTCGCAGTGGGTCTTCTTCCCCGCGGCACAGCGGATCGGGCGGATGATCGAGGCGAGGGCCTTCGGCCGGATCATCGAGGTCCACGCGGGCTTTCTGCACAGCAGCGACCTCGATCCCAACAAGCCCATCAACTGGAAACGGATGCTGGAGTTCAATGGCGGGTACGGCGTCCTGGGCGACCTGGGCCCCCATGCCTGCGTCATCCCGCTGCGAGCAGGCTGGGTCCCACGGAATGTCCGTGCGGTCCTGTCCAACCTCGTTCCCCAGCGGCCGGATGGCAAACGCGGGATGGTCCCCTGCGAGACCTGGGACAACGCCTCGCTGCTGTGCGAGGCCGAGGACCCGGCTTCCGGCAGCGTCTTCCCGTTCCATCTGAGGACACATCGCATCGCGCCGGGCGAGCGGAACAACTGGTACATCGAGGTCTATGGGACACAGGCCTCCGCGAGGTTCAGTCTCAATCGGGCCAACACGCTGGAACTGCTGGAATACACGCCCGGCGGGGAACAAGCCTGGCGCCGGATCGATGTGGGACACGAGGTGACCTATGCGTCGATCTCGCCGGCAACCTTCCAGTTTGGCGTGAGCGATGCGATCCTGCAGATGTGGGCGGCGTTCCTGCACGAGCTGGACACCGGCCGCACGTCCGGCCGATTCGCAGGCTGCGTTACGCCGCAAGAGAGCGGCCAATGGCACAGACTGTTCACCGCCGCCCTCGAATCGCAGGCGACCGGCGAGACAGTGAGGGTCCCGAGGTGAGTTCCATCGGTCCTATTCGTTTCACAAGTCCTGTCTCTATGGCCAAACTCATTGACACCTGGCAAATCGCCGATATCGGCCCGATCACGGTGGAATCTTCCACCTGCTCGAAGTACACGCGGATCACTCTGACTCGCGACGGCACGGTGAAGCTGATGGTCCCCAAGAGGGTGTCCCTGGAACAAGCCCGGCAGTTTCTCCACTCGCGGCTTGGCTGGATCAAGCGCCATCAGCAGGGATTCCGCCGGCTTGGAGAGATGCCGGTCGCGACGTGGGCCGAGGCCCGTGGGCTCCTGATCGGCCGACTGCGGGAACTGGCGGGCCTGCACGGCTTTCAATTCAACAGGGTCGCGGTGAGGAATCAGCGAACGCTCTGGGGCAGTTGTTCGCCGCGGAACAACATCAACCTGAACGTCAACCTGCTCCGCCTGCCCGAGGAATTGCGGGATTATGTGATCCTGCACGAACTGGTCCACACTCGGCACAAGAACCACAGCCGGGCCTTCTGGCACGAGCTCGACCGAATCGTCGGCCACGCCAAGAGCCTTCAGAGGTCGCTGCGCCGGTTCCGGCTGGATGCGTAAATCGAAAGGAGCCTGGATGCTTCGAGGTGTATCCATCGGGAAACCGTCCTGCTTGATCGCATGGCTTCTATGCCTGCTCATCTGGAACCCCTGTCCAGGGGCCGAGGGCGGGAAGCGATGGACCATCTACCTGGTCCAGGACAAGCATCTCGACTACGGCTGGTGCGGCTCGACCACGGAAGTCGAGTTGCGGATGGCGGCTCTTCTCGATTACTACCTGGACCTTGCGGAGCAGGACCGGGCTCGTTGGAATCTCGACGGGACGATCTGGGACGAGGTCTATGCGCGGCATCGCGGCCGGGCCGGCAGCGACAGGCTCCGCCGGGCAATCCGTGACGGATGCATCGGATACGTGGGCAACTACGCAGTCCTTCTGTGGGGCATCCTCGATACTGAGACGGCGATTCGGGCCTCTCTCGCCGCGACGGAGATCGAGCGGTCCACGGGAGTTCGGACGCGGACGGTGCTGGTCATGGAGAACTCCACGATCCCCTGGGGCATAGTGAACATCCTGACCGAATGCGGCTTCGACTTCCTCGGGCGGGGCGTCTACAACCTGCGAGCGGAAAGCTACCTGGGCCGGCGGGACGCGCTGCCCCTGGTGTGGTGGCAGGCGCCGAACGGCAAGCGGATCCTCATGCGGTGGGACCTCTACTCCGACACCGCCAGTTGGGGAGGATATGCGGAGGGACGCACCTTGTCGGACCTCGCAGGCGAGAAGTGGGACGCATTCCGGGTTCAATCGTTCGGCGACCGCAACAGCCCCGAGGTCTTCGCCAAGAGGAAGGACTTCATCCGCCGTACGATCGAACGCTATGAATCCCACGGTGCAAACTACCCCATTTCGAGCATCCTGCTGCTCGGCACAGGCTGGGACAACTGGACGCAGACCGAGGACCTCTCGATCTTCATCCGGAAGTTCAACGACGAGTCGGATGGGACCATCCGACTTGTGGACGCGAGGTGTGAGGACTTCTTCGCCGCCGCACAGCGCGAAATCCGGGAGAAGAACCTGGTCGTCCCGGTTGTGGAGGGTACCTTCGGAATCTGTTGGGAGGAGTGGGCGGCCCATCTGGCAGGACTGACCGCGGAGTTCCGCGAGGCCGAGCGGTTGCTGCGACTGGCCGAGGCGGGCGAGACCCTCAGGACGATGGCCGGGCATGGCGATGCGAAGAACCGCGATCTGATTCGTCGCGGCTTCTCCGAACTGGTGCGGTTTGCGGAACACGATTTTGGCGGCACGGATCGCGAGCGGGCGGCGCTCTCGGCTGGGACGAGGGCGGACGCAGTCACCCAGGCGACGGATATCGCCCGTTCGCTGCAATCCGAACCTGTGGAACAGACGGTCCCCTCGGAGGGCGGCCGGCCCGAGGAGACGACGTTCCCCTGGCGGGGTGGTCGCGTCGTCTTTGACCCCAACCGGTGTTGTGTGACCTGCGTGACGGACGACGGGGGCCGGTCATGGGTATCTGCGGATCGCAATTCGGGTCTCGGAGGATTCGTGCACACGCGCTATCGCGACCAGGCCAAATCGGACTCCGTCTTTCCTGAAACCCTCCCTTCCTCGACGTCCACGACGCTTCGGAGCCTGCGCTGCTCTCAGACCGATCTGGGGGTGCGAATCACCGCGAACTTCGACCGCTCCGGTTTCAGTGTGTCGAGCGAGTGGCTCTTTCACGAGGCGCATCCGTGGATCGACATCAGCTACCAACTGCGGGACGGATGGACCGACGATCCCCAGACCGTCGAGTTCCGTTTCCCCCTCGCGATGGACGAGCCGGTGTATCGGTATGACACGCCGGGGGCGATCGTCACGGCGGGTCCCAAGCAAGCCCGGGGCGACGATCTGCCTGGGGCCAATCCGGAGTTATATGCAGGGGTGACGTTCGCCGCCGCGAGCGGCCAAGGGCGAACGGCGCTGGTGCTCGCACCGGACTCGCTGCTCTGGCGGTTCGGCCGCGACCACGCGTGCATGGCCTCGATGCCCATGATGAACCTCACGCGAAACGATCACCAGTTTGGCCAGGGAGGCCGGCGGCAATGGGTATTCCGATATCGCATTCTGTTGCTCGACGAACCATTCGATCCGCTCGTCGCGGTCCAGGAAGCCCAGCGATTCGGGGTCCCGCCGTTTCTGGAGGCGCCCGGTCAGCCGCCTGTCGCGTCCGGCCTGGCTGCTCTGGATATTGACTTTCCGGCAGGACCCCTGTTGGCCTTCAAGGTCGCACAAGACGATCGGCGGATTATTCTGCGATTCTGGAATGTCCTGGATCGCGAAGCCCGCGGGTCATTCCGGCTGCCTTCCCACTGGCCGACCGCGGAGGAATGCGACGCGCTCGAACGGCCGCAGAAGCCTCTGGAAGCCAAAGGGGATCGAATCCCATTTACCGTCGGCCCGCGTGGAATTGCGACGGTTGCCTTGTCGCCGGCGGCACCGTCGCGACGCTAGAGGTTCTCAACTGAATTGCTTGTCGATCATGATCTGGAGAATCGTGCGGTCGGTTTCGATCATACCTTTCGTGCTGATCTGGCCCATGTTTCGCATCGTCTGTTCCGGCGTCAGCGCGACGATGCCGTCCCGCTCGCCGACGGTCAGGCCGTGCAGGGAGAAGAGCGCCGACTGGACCGCGGTGCCCGCGGCGGTCGCCAGCTTCAGCGAGCAGCTCGCCTTGGCGCCGTCGCAGATGACGCCCGCCAGATCGCCGATGAGGTTCTTGATCGCGCCTGCGATATGCGCGAGGCTGCCGCCCATGAGATAGGCGATTCCCGCCGCGGCCCCCGCGCCCGCAGCGATCGAGCAGCCGCAGACCGCGGACAGGCGCCCGGTGTGGGCCTTGATGTACGCGGTGACCACGTGACTGAGGCCGATAGCCTTGAGCACGTGCTTTTCCGTGACATGGTGCAGGTGGGTCCTGGCCGCCCAGATGGGCAGGACCGCGGTCAGGCCGTGATTGCCGCTGCCTGCAGAACTCATCGCGGGCAGTTTCACGCCTGCCATCCGGGCGTCCGAAGCTGCCGAAGTCAGAATGCGGGCCTCCATCGCCATGTCCCTGCACGTCAGACCCTCGCGGACCAGTCGCTCCAGCGTGCTGCCCACGCCCAGGCCGTCGTGGAAGACCATCCCGTGCTCCGCCAGCTTGACGTTGAACTCGACGCCGCGCATGACGAACTGGAGGTCTTCGTCGTCCATGCCTTCCACGAGGACCAGCAGTTGTTCGAGCGTCCGGCTGCACAGGAAGCTCTCGAGCCGCTCGATCTCGCTCTGGTCGGCGCTCGTCCCCGACAGCAGCGGATGGTGTTCGACGGCCTGTCCATTGTGCTTGAGACTGACGAGGTTGTCGTGGGTCCGCTCGATAACCGCCTCGACGGTGTCCGGGCCGGCCTTCAGCGTGGATCGGATGTAGATGCCCGCCTGTCCGCTTAGCAGGTTGACGCTCACCTTGCCCGCGGCGACGAATTCCTCGGCCGTGCGGAGCGAATCGGCGTTGACGGGTTCCAGGACCTCCAGCTTGCGACCAGGGTCTCCGGCGAAGAAGCCGAGCGCTGCGGCCAGACCGATCCCCTTGGCGCCGTCCGTGCCGGGAATTGCCACCGCGAAGGCGTTCTTGTAGATGCTCGGACTGAGCCACAACTCGATGGAATCGATGGCCTTGTGATGAAGAACAGTTCCGGCGGCCGCGGTACACAGGGCCACCGCGCCGGGTTCCGTGCAGCCCAGCGCCGGCGCGACCTGGATTCGCAGGATGTCTTTGATGGTATACATGCAATGCCTTGAACAGGGTTTGTGACGGGACGCTATGCCTTGTCGAACTGAGGGACCTGGAGCGTTTCTCCCCCCTTGAGGGCGGACTGGTGCGCGATGATGCCGGGGACGGTCATGGCGAGGGCCTCGTAGACGTCCACCATGGGCTGTCGGTCCTGGAGGATCGACGTGACGAACTCGTTCATCAGGAGACCGTGAGAGCCGCCGTGACCCCCGGGATCTACCGAGGGCGGCAGAGGCGGACGGGCCAGGTCGGGCAGGTCCTTCATCGATCCTTGATAGTTCATCTCGTTCATGTAGCCTTTCTCGCCGAAGACCCGTCCCGTCTCGTTGACCAGCCCGAATACGCCCATGCACATGAGCATTCGCGAGCAGCCGCCTTCGCTGGTCTGGAAGAGGGCGACCTCGTCCGAGAAAGGGTTGCCGTACTTGTTGGCCCCCGGCTGGAATGCGGGATAACCTGCGTTGGAGCCGACGCACGAGACGGACGTGAACCGTTTGCCGGTGACGGCGATATAGTAGGCGGTCGAGTGTGTCGGGTACCACAGGGGCGGCATGCCGACCCGCCAGTCCTTGTAGGACGGGATCGGGGTCGGGCTGTAGTGGTAGTATTCGCCCTCGGAGAAGATGAGCCGGCCGAACCCGCCGGCGTGGTAGATCTGCCGCATGGCGTAGCAGTCCTCGCGGAAACAGCTCGTCTCGGCCATCATGTACTTCAGCCCGGTCTTCTGCACGGTCTCGACGAGCTGCTGAGCCTGTTCGAGCGAGCCGACCACCGCGGGCACCGCGGTCATCACGTGCTTGCCGTGGTTGAGGACCTCCATGCAGTGCCTCGCGTGACTGGGCGCGTCGGTCGCGACGAAGATGGCTTCGATGTTCGGGTCCTTGACCATCTCCTCCAGCGAGTCGTACGACTTCTCGCATCGGCAGGCCTTCATCAGGCCGTTCCGCCGCTCGGGGATCAGGTCGCTGACCGCGACGATCTCGACGTTCGGATGGTCCTGGAAGCCGAACTGGGCGCCGAACTGGCACACGCCGAACCCGACGATGCCGACGCGGACCTTCCGCTCGGAGACTGGTTCCCACACCTTCTTCGCCGGTTTCTCCTTCGCCTGTCCCTGGTTGACTGCCAGACCGCCGCCCGCCATCGCGCCCAGCGAGAGCACGCCCAGCTTCTCCAGGAACTCCCGTCGAACCATCGAACCCGCGGTAACGTCCGCCATAAGCCGAGCTCCTTTATTCCCTGTGTCAAGACTCCCCGACCGTGGCCACGCTGCGACCGCCGGGAGCACGAAAGCCATTCTAACGGCACGGCACGTTCCGCGCCAACTGACGGACTGCCCCCGAACGGCAACCGAGACCGCAATAGCCGAAAGAAACGAAAAGGGGGCGAAAGAAAGAGGCAGACGGTCAGCATGGCAGCCTTCTCTGCGTGTTCTTTCGTTCCTTTCGGCTCAATTCCATTGCCTTTGAGCCGGGCCGATCCTACAATACCGCTGTGGATTCCGAGATCACTGTGCTTTCTTGGAGTGGAAAACAAACATGGAATCGAATCGTTCGAATCTGTCGCGTCGCGGCTTTCTGGCAACCACCGCGGGCTGCGTCGCCGCAGGTGTGATGGGAGCAGGCTGTATGAAAGAGAACCAGGGGAATGGCAAGGTGCTGGGCATGTGCGGCTTGGACTGCGCCGCCTGTGGGGCCTACGTCGCCTACAAGACCAACGACCAGGCCGTGCGGGTCAGGACCGCCGCCCAGTGGTCCGCGCAGTTCAACGTCGCGATGAAGCCCGAGGACATCAACTGCGTCGGCTGCCTTCAAACCGAGGGTCCGCAGATCGGCCACTGCGCCCAGTGCGAGATCCGCAAGTGCGGCCTGGCCAGGAAGGTCAAGAACTGCGGCCTGTGCAAGGACTATCCCTGCGACAAGGTCAGCAAGTTCCTCCTCAACGTCCCGGTAGCCGAGGCCAACCTCGACGAAGTCCGCAGCGCCCGGCGGAAGTGACATGCCGGTGCCGGTTGTCACTGGTCTCTCATCTGGTTTCCTGCAGGAAGGAAATGCCTATGAGCGAACGGCGAGAGGCTGAGATCACCATGATCTCAGATCACCCAACACGGAGACCCTATGCTGCGCGAGTTGGCGTAGTCCTTGAAGAGGGCATAGAGTATCATTTCGACGGTGAGGCGTGCCTCCTGACAGAGGGGAATTTCATCGTTCGGTTCAAACCAGAGAAGGAAAAGTGCCCCCAAGACAATAGCCGGCTACAGAGACTTTCTGCCACAATAGAAGGATTTGCCACCGCCAGTGAGGCTGAACGAATGGGCCTGAAGCTGTCGCTTGCGTTGCTTTGGCTCGCTGTTTCGACGAAACACCATCTCAGGCTGGAGTACCACACCCCGCAACCATGCGTAGTGTTTGACCGGACCCAGAAGAGTGCCAGTGGTTTTTCCTTCTCAGCGAGGCTTACTCTCTCCTCTGACCCAGCCAGACTCCGCATCCCACTCGATGAGGTGCTTGGGAGAAATCGGGAAGTTGATCCGTGCGTCTTGATTTCCATGGAACTATTCGCTTCGTCAATGCTTGAGTTGACGGAAAGGGCTAGGTTCATCACGCTTGTCTCGTGCCTGGAACCACTAGCTTCCCAGGAATCGTATGCAAACGACCGTCTGGAGAATGCGATATCGCAGTTCGCGTGCCAGTTGGCTACCCTGAGCCTGCCAGAGGTGATGCAAGAATCAGTGGTATCAAGAGCACGCGCCTTGTGTCGTGAGTCGATATCTCAGAGCATCATTCGCCTTGTCCAAACGCATATCCCTGGAAACCCCAAGGTGGTTCAGTGTGTCAGAGAAGCATATCAGATTCGTAGTAGGATTTTGCATGAGGGTACCTTCGATGCCGATCTGCAAGAGAAAGGCAGACAATTGGCGGACATCATACGCTACATATACAGTCGGATTCTGCAAACAGACTTGCAGATAAAGGCGTCGATCAATGCCTGAACAGGCGGGAGTTGCCACTCACGCGGCAGCGAATCACCCTTCACGCTTGTTTGTGCGAGCGCATAATCATAGGGGGAGGACGTGGGTCATGCGTGCGTGGATACGAGATCTGAAGCTGTGTGTGGCTGGGGCCTGATTAACATGGGGTATCGCGACCAGAATGGGTGCGCATCCCAAGGGATATGCGGGTGGACCTGCACGGCAGCATTGCGTGGGGATCACGGTTGATAGATCGTGAACTGGCCGTCGTTGACCGTGATCATTTCGAATGTGTCCTCGGCCAGACCGTTGTGGTCCTGCGGCGAGAGGTGGAACGGGCCGGAGACTCCGAGGACGTCGTCGAGGGTTTCGATGGCTGCGCGGACCTGTTCTCGATCCGTGGTGCCGGCCTTCTCGATGGCCTTCGTGAGGATCAGCAGGCCGTCGTAGGCGTTTCCGCCGAAGTTGCTTGCCGGCTCCCGGTAGCGGCTCTCGTACTGGCTCTTGTATTCGATGAGGATTCTCTTGTGCGGATCGCTGTCCGGCAGCAGGTCGGCGATCAGCAGTCGTCCGCAGGGGAAGATCGTTCCGTTGGCGGCCTCGCCTGCGGCCTGGGCGTACTTGATATTGCCGAACCCCTGGCTCTGGAACAGCGGGACTTCCAGCTCGATCTGCTTCATGTTCTTGGCCACGAGGCTCTGGGCCGGGACGACGGACCAGTTGACGATGGCCTGCACGTCGAAGCTCTTGATCTTCGTCAGGAGGCCCGTCAGACTCGTCTCTTGTTCATCGTACACCTCATATCCAGCGACGGTGATCCCGTACTCGGGGGCGATCTTGTGGAGCTGGGCTGCTCCCGCACGGCCGAAGCCGTCGTTGCTGGTGAGGATGCCGACGCGGGAAATCCCCAAGTCCTTCATGACTCGGTAGATCCGCCGGACCGCGTCGCTGTCCTTCTGGGAGGTTTTGAAGACGTAGCTGGCGAGAGGATTGACGATGTCCTCCGCAGCGGCGCAGGCAAGCAGAATCGTCCTGTTCTCCTGGCAGAGGTTCTTGATGGCCATCGTTTCGCCGCTCGTGGAGGGCCCCACGATGGCCAGGACCTGTTCTTCATCGATGAGCTGCTTGGCCAGCGAAATAGCGTTCTCCGCTTTGCCGGCGGAATCTCGCAGGAGCAGTTCGATCTTGCGGCCGGCCACTCCGCCGGCCTGGTTGATCGTCTCGACGAACATTTCGGCGGTTCTGGCTTGTGGCCCGCCCACCAGGGACGGCCCGCCGGTCACGGCGAAGATGCCGCCCACCTTGATGCTGTCTGACTCGTGCGGTCGTTTCGCAGCCGATGCGCTGGCGGGGAACTGCGCGTCGGGCGACTTCTTGCACCCGGATAGCAGCACCGCGAATCCGACGGCCCAGACGATCGCCGATTGCACCCATCGTGTTTGCATGGCTCGTCTCCTTTCAGACACAGCCATTTCACCCCATGTGCAACTGGATCATAGACTCAGGCGGGCGCGGATGCAACACGAAACACGGATGCCGGGCGACGTGCACAGATGCGAACGGGGAGATTGTGCTTGTTCCGGCGGGCGATTTGAGGCATAATAACAGGTATGGCAAATCCTGTGTCGTCGGGCGGCTTTCACGAGTGGACGCCCCGGCAGCGGGCGGTGCAGGCAATGTACGATTGTGATGCAGCGGGGAGGATCTCATGGGTGTGCTTGGGTCCGTGATCGCGTGCGCAGCGTCGTGGGCGTCTCTGTCCGTCGCGGTCGATGGCGTCTGGGGGCGACTCGCGAACCCCGGTTTCGAAAACGAGCCCGTCAAGAGCGTCTTCTTCTTCACCGGCAGCTCGCGAGACGGCCGCACCGCATTCTACGAGTACGCACCCTCGCCCAATACCGAGCTGTACACCGTTCATCCCTCGGATGCCCGCCATCTGAAATGGTCCGAGAGCCAGGCGAATCGCACGTTCGCAGTCGATGCGATGATCGAAGCCGGCGTGAACGTGATCAACATGTCCTACTGGGGGCCGCGAGGCGCCGACAACTGGGCGTACTGGGCGCCCATGCAGACCTCCACCTACTCTCACGACGAGCTTTTCGATGCGGTGCTCGGCAAGGAGATCCTCATCGCCCCATATATCGAGGTGTGTGCGGCGACGCCGAGTTCGCCCGCCTTCTCGTTCCTCGACGACTTCCCAGGGACGACAGCCGACCCCTCGCCCAAGCTCGTCGAGCGTGTGGTGGATCTGATCGACCGGTACATTCTGCATCCGACGAACAGCCGGTGGCCGGGCCAATGGGCCCAGGTCTACGACCGTCTCGGCCAGAAGCGATACCTTGTCTGCATCATCCAGGTGGCGTCCAACCAGCAGGGCCTGACGGACCAGCAATTCGCCCAGGGATTCGACCGGGTCGCAGACCGGATCTACCAGCGAACGGGGGTGCGAGTGGGTTTCGCGCTCGACGTGATGCCTCCCGGGACCTACTTGTGGGCCAGCTTCATACCCTCGGCCGAGACGACGGGGCCCTGGCTCGCGGCCCAGTCGTCGGTGGCCGCGATTCAGTCCTACTTCTCCGGCCACTCCATCGGCGTCAACGATGAGGATACCATCATCCGCTGGAAGGAGCGATACGCGTCGAAGTGGATCAACACGGGCATCCCGTTCATCCAGGACATCTCCCCGGGCTACGATGCGCACATCGTGTTTCCGGGTCCCCACATCTTCGGCAATACCGCCACGTGGCGGGACGCCCAGAGCGACCTGGTTGGCAAGCTCAGGTGTCAAGGGGTGACGTTCAGTGCCTGGAACGGCTACACGGAGGGCTACGCCGGCGTGCCCACGACCGAGTATGGTGATGCCGCCTACCGCTGGGCCCAGGACGTGTTCGGGAACTTCACGGTCGAAGGTCGGCACCCGCTCCCCGGGCGGATCGAGGCCGAAGACTACGAGCAGATGTCCGGCGTCGAGAAAGGGATTTGCGAGGACGATGGCGGCGGGTTCTACATCGGCTGGCTCGACGCCGGCGACCGGCTGGACTACCAGATCGCAGCGCCTGCTGCCGATGTGTACCGCCTTCGCATGAGGATTGCCGCGGCCGGCTCTTTCGGCGCGGGTCAGGTCCGAGTCGGCGGCTCGGTCCTGGCGTCCTTCTCCGTTCCCGCCACCGGCGGCTGGCAGGACTGGCGAACCCTCGAAACCACTGTCTCGCTGCCCGCGGGTGACCTGACGTTGCGCCTGCGGGTGGCGAGCGGAGGCTGGAACATCAATTGGCTCGAACTGGCTCGCGAAGTCGATCTGAACTACCACGAACTGCCCGGCCGGATCGAGGCGGAGGACTTCGACGACATGGCCGGCATCAAGACGGAGATCGTGCTCAACGAGGACGCGGGATTCAACGTGGGCTGGTTCGACGCCGGCGACTGGCTCGAATACCTGGTCGATGTGAACGAGGCGGGGCGCTACACGGCATCGCTGCGTGTCGCTCTCGACAACGCGTATACCGGCGGTTCCGGCCGACTGGAGACGGACAGCGGCGTGCTGTGGACGTTCGCGGTTCCCGCCACGGGCGGCTGGCAGAGCTGGAAAACAATCTCCGGCCAGGTCGATCTTCCGACAGGCAAGCATGTGTTGCGATTGTGTGTGGAGAAGGGGCCCTGGAACCTGAACTGGATGGAATTGACGGCGGCAGGGGGACACACGCGATCCCGGTGACGCCCGGCCAACCGCGAGGAAAGCGACAAGGGACTATGCAAGGGGTCGTGGTGCCGTTTAGAATGGCCCGCGATACGACTTCTGGAATGACCGGGTATCATGGACGATACGAAACAAGCGACATTCGAATTGGAGGTGGGGCAGGGGCCGGGGGTCATCCTGACTCTCAGGGGCCGGCTGGACCGTGACACCACCGCCCGCCTCTGGCGGCAGAGCGTGCAGCGACTCCGCGAGACGAAGCCCGAGCGGCTGATCGTGATGGCGGGCGGGGTCGAGTACTGCGATGCCGCCGGCGTGGCGCTGCTCATGGAGTACAAGCGAATCCAGGGGCAGAAAGAGGGCAGCTTCGAGATCCGCGATTTGCGCCCGCAATTCCAGCAGCTCGTGGCCCTGTTCGAGACGGATCACCTCGTGGCGCCGCCTGAGTCGCCGGGGGTTCTGACGTGCGCCGTCCGCAATATCGGACGATGGGCCGCGGAACTGGCTCGCGACCTCGCAGCCCAGGTGGCGTTTACCGGCGAGATCTTCGTGAAGCTGCTGATGACCCTCCTGCACCCCGGCCTGTTGCGCTGGGGAGACACATTCCTGATGGCCGAGAAGGCAGGGGTCAATGCGATCGGGATCACCGCTCTGCTGGGTTTTCTCATCGGTCTGATCCTGGCGTTTCAATCCGCCGCGGGTATGGAGAAGTTCGGCGCGGAGGTCTTCGTCGCGGACCTCGTGGCGCTCGCTCTGTTCCGCGAGCTGGGCCCGCTGATCACGGCGCTGGTGCTGACCAGCCGGAGCGGCTCGGCCTTCGCCGCCGAATTGGGCACGATGAAAGTCAACGAAGAGATCGACGCCCTGGTGACGATGGGATTGGACCCGGTGCAGTTTCTGGTTGTGCCGCGCGTGATCGCAGCGGTGTGCATGTTGCCTTTGCTGACGATGTTCAACCTTCTCTTCGGCCTCATTGGCTGCGGGCTGGTGATGAGCACGTGGGACATGCCCGCCATGGCCTATATCGACCGCGTTCGCGAGGCGGTGACCCTCAACGACTTCTTCGGAGGCATGGTCAAGACGTTCGTGTTCGGGACGCTGATCGCGGGCCTCGGCTGTCTCCGGGGATTGCAGACGGGCACCGGGCCCAGTGCCGTCGGGGACTCCGCCACGCGAGCGGTGGTCAGCGGGATCGTGGCCATTGTGGTCGCTGACGGCGTGTTCGCTGTGGTCTACTACTTCCTGGGAATCTAAATGTCGGACGAACCGATCATTCAGGTGAGAAACCTCACGGCCGGCTACGGCGGCACGGTCATCCTCAAGGACATCAACTTCGACGTCCGGGCGGGCGAGGTCTTCACGATCCTCGGCGGTTCCGGGTCGGGCAAGAGCACGCTGCTCAAGCACATGATCGGCCTTCAGCAGCCGCTCGGCGGCAGCATCGTGATCGACGGGACGGACATCGCAACGGCCGCGGGCGACGAGCAGCTCGCTGTGCTCCGCAAGATCGGCGTTGCGTATCAGAGCGGCGCCCTGTTCGGGTCCATGACCATTCTGTCGAATATTGCCCTGGTCCTGGAGGAATTCACGGATCTGCCTCGCGACGCGATCGAGGTGATTGCCCAGATGAAGCTCAAAGCGGTGGGGCTCCAGGCGGCGGCGTACAAGATGCCGGCCGAGCTCAGCGGCGGGATGCGAAAGCGTGCCGCCATCGCGAGGGCGTTGGCCCTGGACCCGAAGATCCTGTTCCTGGACGAGCCTTCGGCGGGTCTCGATCCGATCACCTCGGCCCAGCTCGACGAGCTGGTCCTCGAGTTGTCGCGGAGTCTGGGTGTGACCTTTGTGATCGTGACGCACGAGCTGCCGAGCATTTTTGCCGTGGCGGACCGGGCGATCATGGTGGACAAGGAGACGCGGACGATCATTGCAGACGGGCGGCCGCAGGAGCTTCGCGACCAGAGCGAGAACCCGAAGGTCCGCCAGTTCTTCCGTCGCCGGCAAGAGAAGGGGAGTGCATAAGATATGGATGCCAAGCCGCACTACTTCAAGATAGGGGTCTTTGTCCTGATCGCGACCGCGCTGATCGTGGTGGCTGTGGTGGTCTTCGGGGCCGGACTGCTGGCGCAGGACGAGTTGCTCTTCGAGTCCTACTTTGCCGAGTCCATCACCGGCCTGAGCCTGGGGTCGCCCATTGAGTTTCGAGGTGTTCGCATGGGCAAGGTGAAGGAGATCGGATTTGTGGGCGACACGTATGAGCTGCCCACGGAGGACGGGGGCCTCTCTCCCTACGGGCTCTACGTCCGCGTGGTCGTCGCGATGCCCCGGTCGAAGCTGCCGGGGTTCTCCTCCGGGCAAGTCCAGGATGTGCTGGGCCAGATGATCGAACGCGGGGCCCGCGTGCGGATCACGTCGAATATTCTTACCGGTCAGGCCTTTCTCGAAATGAACTATTTCGATCCGAGCCGGTTCCCCGTGAAAGAGGTGCCGTGGACGCCGAGGTACTTGAGGATTCCCGCCGCGCCGGGGGAGCTGACCACGATCAAGGACTCGATCGACAGCATCCTCACGCAACTGCAGGCGATCGACGTGGTGGGCCTGGCCGGTTCGCTGGAGGACCTGTTCACGTCGTTGAACACTGCGATCACCGAGATCAACCTGTCCGCGATGAGCCTGGAGACCCGTGCCGTCCTGCAGGTGGCGCGCCAGAAGATGGAGGCCCTGCACACGGACAAGATCAATGCCTCGATCCAGCGGGTGCTCCAGTCGCTGGATCAGGCGGTGGCGGACGCCAATATCCCGCAGTTGAGCCGGCAGGCGAGCGACCTTCTGGCGGAGATCGATCGCAAACTGGCCGCTCTGAACGCGGCGCAGATCAACGCGGATGTCGAGCGGCTCCTGGACACGCTGAATCGGTCCGTGGCGGACGCGAACGTCCCGGCTCTGAGTCAGGAGGCCCAGGGCCTGATGGCCGAGCTTCGCGCGACGAACCGGCAATTGCAGAGTCTGCTGTCGCCTCGAGAGGGGCTTGCCCAGGGGGCGAACGTCCCCGACGTCGTGGCCCGGCTCGGGCAGACCCTCTCTCAGATCAACAGCCTGCTGGCCACCGAACGGCCCGAGATCCAGATCATCCTGGCTGAGCTGCGAGACACCATGGAGAACCTCAACGACCTGGTCCAGAGTCTCCAGGAGCGTCCGTCGGAGCTTCTGTTCGGCAATCCGCCCCGTGAATCGGAGGTTTTGAAATGATTCGCAGTCGAGTTCGTTCACCCCTGTGTCTCGCCATCGTTGTGACGGTCTCCCTGATTGCCGGCGGCTGCACCAGCGGGTCGTCGCACCGGGAGCAGTACTTCATCCTCGAAGCTGCTCGTCGAGGCGATCCGCTCCAGCCTGTCAGCGATGGCTCGCTGTCAGTGCATCGGTTCACGGTCGATGCCGCCTTTGCCGCCAAGAACATGGTGTACCGGCTGGATGAGTTCAAATACGAGGCGGATTACTATCGCCAGTTTCTCATCTCGCCGGGGGTGATGATTACGGAGAAGACGCGGGATTGGCTGGCGGCCTCGGGCCTGTTCTGCACGGTGCTGCCTTCGGGAAGCCGCGTCGTGCCAGCCCATATGCTGGAGGGAAACGTCACCGCCCTGTACGGCGACTTCACCAGTGAATCCGCCCCGACGGCGGTGATGGAGATTCGGTTCTTCCTGCTGGGCAATGCCGCCGGCGCCGATCGCGTTGTGTTCTCCCGCAGCTATCGAGCTGCGTGCGCAGTACCGAGCCGGACGACCCCCGATTTCATCGACGCGATGAACCGCAGTCTCGCGGACATCCTGACCCGTCTGGAAGCCGACTTGGCCCAGGCTCTCGCTGCAAAGGCGGATGCGACGGGAAATGCGACAGGCCGATGACACTCAGAGAGACAAACAGACCGGGCCCGCCCGATGGGGCGAGCCCGGTGCGATGACGCTCGTTGTCCCCGTCTTTGTCAGAAGCTCATGCCGATGCCCAGTATGTACTTGACATCTGTGCTGCCCTGACCCGGCGCGGGGCTCTCATCGTAGTTGAAGATGACGCGGAAGTTTGCGAACATCATCTTCGTCAGGTTGGCCCGCAGTTCCGCGGTCGTGGTCAGGTAATAATCGGAAAACTGTTCCAGGCTCGGATAATAGGTCAGATCGTGAACGAACCGGAGGGTGTCTGTGATGCGATGGTCGAAGTTGTATCCGGCCTGCATGGAGAGCTGGCTGTTGCTGTCATCGGCTGGAGGATCAACATCGAATTTCTCGTAGAGCGATGCAAGGCCGAGGTTCGTGGAGAAGTTTGTCCGGGGCGTCTCGATCCACTGATAACCGGCGCCGCCGCCGACCACGACGCGTCGGTCCAGTTCGGCGACCGCGTCTTTCTCATAGCGGCCGTTCATGAATCCGAAGAACTTCTTCGTGAAGAAGTAATCGTACTGGGCCTTGGCCCGCCACCAATCCTCGGTCGTTCTCTCCTCTTTCTGGCCGGTGACGGGGTCCCGGTCCCGGTCCGTCTGCTTGCTCTTGCCGTAGTCCGCCCCGGCGGTGGTCCGGTCCTTATCCGATCGCCGCATGACGCTCACATTGGCAGCGACCGACTCAGATGTCGTGTTCCCATGGGTGGAGGTCACGGCGCCGGAAATGCTGCCCGTCCACTTGGGCTGCGGCTTCGGCGGCGGGTTGATCGACGCCACATCGGCCAGAGAAAACGTCTGCGGGCGCAGCGTGGGGCCCTGGGCGATGGCAAACTGACCCGCCTCGGCCGAGATCACCGGCTGATTGACCACGGTCCCGTCCTTGAGGTGGAGCTCGACGGCGGCGTCGCTCTGGAATGTCGCGACGTTCGCCATCACAATCGTGATCTGGCCTGCCTGCTCACTGTTAAGGACCAGGTTGCCGTCCGTGAGACGGACGATCTTGCCCGTGAGCCGGTCGCCGTTCTTCAGAACGACCTGATCGGCGTACAGAGCGGAGCACATGCCGACAAGGCACGCCAATAGAAACAATACTCGCACACGCATGGGTTACTCCTTTCCTAACTCTCAATGATGGCCCTCAGCCCGGGCCGAGGTATGCCACACTTGCAGATCCGTATTGCCCAAGACGCGAGTGCCAGCCCGGCAAAGGGGAGGGTGTCACGCTGTCTGGGCTCGCGACGTTGCGCCGGTCACGCCTTGGCCGGCTGACGGAGACTGCCGAGCCGATTGATCGTTCGGATGACCATGAAGATTGTGAACGCGACGATAAGGAAGTCGATGATATTGTTGATGAACAGGCCATAGCGCACGGCCACGGATGGCAAGATATCGCCTGCGGGGGACGTAACCTGGTCCTTCAGGGTCACTTGCAGATTCTTGAAGTCCACGCCGCCCAGGAGCATGCCGATGGGGGGCATGATGATGTCATTGACCAGGGAGCTGACAATCTTATTGAACGCGGCTCCGATAATAATGCCGACGGCCATGTCCAATGCGTTCCCCTTCACGGCGAAGTCTTTGAATTCCTTGAGCAGTCCCATGATTTCTCTCCTTACAAATCCCTTCCTGCAAACCGACAAGGCAAAAAACACCTACAATACAGAGGACAAGGCAAGCGAGTTCAATAATTGTGCTTCCCACTGTGCTGATAGATGGCTGTGCCCACAGCATATGGAACCTCATGAGCGAGGACCAGATGATATCAAACGTCTCTTCGATGGACGAGGACCCATATTACTCGCGCGAGTCCGCGCGCACAACTATCTCTTCCGGAATTCTCCGGCTGGGACAGATGCTGCCTGAGCCCGGCACGGCGCCGGTGCGCGCTTGTCAGAACTCGCCGTCTACGTAGTCATCGAAATGACAGAATTCCGCGTCTTCCAGGTAGGTTTCGGGCCGCGACACGAAACTGTGGAGATTCTCCATGAGAACCAAGTGTCGGTCTTCCTCTTGCGCCAGCTTCTCCAGAATCTCTTTCTGATCGGGGTCCGTGGCTTCCTTCGCCTTCTTCAGGTAGAACCGCTTGCTCTCTTCCTCGATCTTCATGGCCTTGGCGTACAGGTCCGCCTCGCTCATGTGAAAGTCGAATTTCCCTCCGGCCTTTCGCATTCTCTCGAAGACTTTCCTGGCGTTGGCGAGGATGGACGTGCTCATGGTCTTCTTGGGGACGCCGGCCTTCAACCGCTCGATTGCCTGTAGGTGCTCGGCTTCGTCGTCGGCCAGCATGGTCAGGATGTTCTTGAGACCCGCGTTGGCCGTCCGCTCCGCCAGATCGCGGTAGTACAACTCGCTGTATTTCTCCTTGTCCATCGCGAATTTGAATACGTCCATCCTTCTTCCTTTCTTCTGTATTCTCCCGCTCTTTCCGGCCCGCGTATGTATGCCGAGGTGCCCATCATGGGCCGTCGTCCTACTTGTACAGCCGTCGGGACGAATTGTTCTGTGAAACTGTCGTCCAACCTGGCGATGCCTTCGGTGCGACCTCTCTGCTGTTGTTACGCAATGCGGTGCAAGATTTTCACAGCAACTAAGTGAACTCTGTGCGACGGCCTGCGTAGGGCATGATGGAACCAGTGGTTGTGGCAGGCATGAACCACCGGTGACCATGTGGTTCATGAGAGTCCATGGGCATATGAAGCTGCCTGCGATACTGTGTGCATCACAAAGCCCCGCGTAGTCTCGCTTCCTCTCCCTCCGCACCGCGGGGCTTTCTTTTTCACCCTGGCCTTCGGGTCCGAAGACCCTCCCGGCCAAGTGATAACTCCAGGCGATCTTCTCCGCGTGCGCGGGCCGGCGAGTTGTGGCGCGACGTTTGCGTCGGATTCTCGCAAGGCTTGTTTACATAAGACCTTAGATGTGGCGCATCGCGACAGGGTTACCCTGAACACGTATATTGCACATCCTGATATAGGCCATTTATGTGCAATTCTGTTTACGTTTAGGTCCTGCTTACAGTCGGTGTAGTCTTAAAAATGTGACAAAAGGTGCAACATGTTGCTTGACTTTGTGGTGTTTATGTTCGATAATGTGCACCAAAGATCTGTGGAGCATCCGGGGGGGCACCCCGTCTATGTCGATGTCGAACGAGGACAGTGAGTGAAACAGGGTATGCAGATTATGGCCAACAGAAGCTGCATAATCAGATTATCCAGGTATAAGAACGCGCTGAATCGGCTGAGAGCACTGAATTTTGTGCGGGTCTTCTCCGACAATCTGGCGGACGCGGCCGGCGTGACGGCTGCGCAGGTCCGCAAGGATTTCTCCCTGTTTGGAATCACGGGAAATCGACGCGGCGGCTACAAGGTGCAGGACCTGGCGGATCAGCTCAACAAGATTCTGGGAAAGGAGCAGCTTCAGGAGTTCGTCCTGATCGGGGTCGGCAACATCGGCAGGGCGCTGCTGCACTACCCAGGTTTCGAGAGGAGCGGGATCAACATCGCGGCCGGTTTCGACATCGATCCCGCGAAGTATGCGCCCGAGGACACGCCGCCCGTGCTGCCGCTGGAGCGGTTGAGCGAGTTCGTCAAGAACCGCAACGTCACCCTTGCGATTGTGGCTGTTCCCGACTACGCTGCCCAGCAGGTGCTCGGCCTGCTGCTTTCCGCCGGGATCAAAGGGGTGATGAATTTCGCGCCGATCTGCCTGAAGGCACCCAGCGGCTGCATCGTGAACAACATCAACCTGGAAACCGAACTTGAGAACCTGATCTACTTCGTCAATGCCAGTGAGAACGGGAACTGACCATATACTGCCGCCGGTATCCGTAAAGACGAGAATCCTCCTCTCGTTCCTTATGGTGATCCTCGTGCTGTCGATTTCGATCGCCCTGCTGGGTTACTGGGTAGTCCAGAAGGACATCATTGGGCGGGCCGAGCAGAAGGTTCGCAACGATCTGACGACGGCGCGGACGGTCTATACGTCGGAGATCGAGCGAATCGGCCAGGCATTGAAGCTGGTCTGGCCGAACGGCAACATGGAGGCCTTGAAGGACAAGAGCGTTCACTACGTGCAGTACGTGACCCGCGACGGTTTCGACTCGCTGTCGAGCGAGATCGCCCAAGCGGCCGTAAGCAGGGGCCAGCCTGTCGGAGGCACCCGGATCATCTCAGCCCACGAGCTGGCGGCGATGGACGCCAGCTTCCCGGGCAAGATTCCGATCGAGATCAAGTTGACGCCCAAGGCCACGCCGACGGGCAAGAGAGTGGTCGATTCGGTCCTGGCCAAGGAATACGCCGTGCCGATCCTCAACGGCCAACGCGAGATCGAAGGCGTTCTGTACGGCGGCCGTGCGATCAATCGCGACTACACCTTCGTGGACCACGTCCGGGAGATGGTCTTCGGCTCCGAGATGTACAAGGACAAGCCCGTCGGCACCGTGACGATCTTCCTCGATGGTGTGAGGATTGCCACGAACGTCCAGGACCAGGACGGCCAGCGGGCCATCGGAACGCAGGTGTCCGACGAGGTCTACCGGGCGGTGGTCAAGCAGGGGCGGACGTGGGACGAGAGGGCTTTCGTCGTTACCGACTACTACAAGAGTGCGTACGAGCCGATCCGCAACATCCACGGGGACATCATCGGGATTCTGTACGTAGGGACCCTGGAGCAGCCGTTCACCGACATGGCTCGAGAGGTCATGCAGTTGTTCCTGCTGTCGGTGGTCGGCGTGTCGGTTATCGCGGTGCTGTTCGCATTCGTTCTGGCCGGGACAATTTCCCGGCCGCTCATCGAGGTGGTCCACGCCAGCGAGTGTCTGGCCTCCGGCGACTGGGGATACCAGGTCAAGGGGGATACGTCGATCAAGGAAATCAACAGCATGGCGGAGGCGTTCAACGCCATGGCCGTCGGGCTCAAGGATCGAGAGGAGAGCCTTCGGGTCTCCAACGAGAAACTGGCGGCGATGAACAAGAGCTACATCGATCTGATCGGTTTCGTCGCCCATGAGCTCAAAGGGATTCTGGCTTCGGCGGTGATGAACGCGTACGCCGTGCGCGACGGATACCTCGGCCTGATCAACTTCAAGCAGCGAAAGGCCATGGATTCGGTCACGAGGAACATGGACTACCTCGACGCCACGGTCAAGAAGTTCCTGAGCCTGGGTCGGGTCGAGAGGGGCGAATTGCCCGTCAACAAGACGCGCCTGAACCTGAAGAAGGACGTGTTCGACAGTTCGATCAGCTCGCTGGCACCGATGGCCGTGAAGAAGAACCTGAAGATCGCGAACGAGGTGAGCCCCGATCTGGTGGTGAACGCCGATTCGGACCTGATGCAGATCGTGGCCAACAACCTGGTCAGCAACGCGATCAAATACAGTCCGGACACCGGGCAGATCAAGGTCACCGCCCGGCAGGTCAACGGCATGGTCCACGTCGATGTGTACAACGATTCGACGCCCATGAGCGAGGAGCAACGGGGCAAGTTGTTCCAGAAGTTCTCGAGGCTCGACAATCCGGAAACCAAGAAGGTCAAGGGCACCGGACTGGGTCTGTACATCACCAAACAGATCATCGAGCGGCATGGAGGCACGATTTCGGTCGAGCCTCGCGAACACGGGAACTCGTTTGTATTCGATATTGAAACGGGAGTTCCGAAGAGCGGAGATCCGGCATAGTCTCCGATTCTCGGAACGTGATTAGAAAGGAACCGAACAAATGCCGACCCCATTGGAATTGGTCAAAAAGAAACGGGCCGAGGCGGTCAGTCGAATCATCGGCAAGGGCTACCTCTCCACGAAGAGAGTCTACGTGGGCATGGCCACGTGCGAAATTGCCGCCGGCTCGAAAGACGTGATGGAGGTGTTTCAGAAGGCCGTCAGTCGCGGCTTGACCGATGTGTACCTGAGCCAGAAGGGTTGCGCCGGGCGCTGCAACCTGGAGCCGACCGTCGAGGTGATCGAGGCGGGCAAGAGCCCCGTCAAGTACGGCAAGGTGGACAAAGACCGGGCGCAGCAGATCATCGAGCGACACATCAAGAACGGCGAAATCATCAAAGAGTGGGTCATCGACTGAAGAAGGAAAGGAATCGCACAGTGACTGCGACATCGTATAGAATCATCGTGTGTGACGGGACGGCCTGCATCAACAAGGGGGCCCGCAAACTGACTGTCCTCCTGCGAGAGCAGTTGGAGAAGCACGGTTTGGCGGATCGAACGACCATCGGCCTTTCCGGCTGCCTCGGCATGTGCGATAAGGGCCCGCTCATGGTCGTCAACCCGGGCTACACCATCTACGGAAATGTCACCGAGGCCGACATTCCCGAGATCGTCGAGCAGCATCTGATCAAGGGACAGCCCATCGCCCGCCTCGTGATCCAGGAAGACCACCTGTACAACCGCTTCTTCCGCGTCTTCGGCGACGCCAAGTTCTTCGGCAAGCAGATGCGGATCACGCTTCGCAACTGCGGCATCATCGATCCCGAGAATATCGACGACTACCTGTCGCTTCGCGGATACGAGGCGCTGGCCAAGGCGATCACGGAGATGACGCCGGAACAGGTCATCGACGAGGTCGAGAAGTCCGGGCTCCGCGGACGCGGAGGCGCCGGCTTCCCCACCGGCCGCAAATGGCGACTGACTGCAAAGGAGAAAGCGACGCGCAAATACGTGATCTGCAATGCCGACGAGGGCGATCCCGGGGCCTTCATGGATCGCAGCGCCATCGAGGGCGATCCACACACGATCGTTGAAGGCATGGCCATCGGCGGCTACGCCGTCGGCTCCGACCACGGCGTCGTCTACATCCGGGCGGAGTACCCGCTGGCAATCAAGCGGATACAGAAGGCCATCGAAGATGCTCGGGCGCACGGCCTGCTCGGAAAGAACATCCTTGGGTCGAATTTCTCGTTCGATATCGAGATCCGCCTGGGAGCGGGGGCGTTCGTCTGCGGCGAGGAGACCGCGTTGATCCACTCCATCGAAGGGGCTCGGGGAATGCCCCGGCCGAGGCCTCCGTATCCGGCTGCCTCCGGCCTGTTCAACCAGCCGACCCTCATCAACAACGTCGAGACCTGGGCCAATGTGCCCGTCATCATCCTTGACGGCGCCAACTGGTTCAGGACGGTCGGCACCGAGACCAGCAAAGGCACCAAGGTCTTCGCACTGGCCGGCAAGGTCGTCAACACGGGTCTGATCGAGGTCCCCATGGGCACGACGCTCCGCGAGATCATCTACGACGTCGGCGGCGGCATCCCGTTCGGCAAGCGGTTCAAGGCCATCCAGACCGGCGGCCCCTCCGGCGGCTGTCTCCCCGAGCAGTATCTCGATACGCCCATCGATTACGAGTCGCTGGCCAAGGCCGGCTCGATTATGGGCTCCGGCGGCATGATCGTCATCGACGAGGACTCGTGCATGGTCGATGTGGCCCGATTCTTCCTTGAATTCACCCAGGACGAGTCGTGCGGCAAGTGTACGCCGTGCCGCGAGGGAACCAAGCGGATGCTCGAGATCCTGGTCCGCATCACGGAAGGCAAGGGACGCCCGGGCGACATCGAGAACCTCGAACGGCTCGGCAACACCATCAAGAAGTCCGCCCTCTGCGGTCTGGGCCAGTCGGCGCCAAACCCCGTGCTCAGCACGATCAAGAACTTCCGCCAGGAGTACGAAGAGCACATCCACGAGAAGAAATGCCGCGCCAAAGCCTGCAAGTGCCTCGTCTCGTTCGAGATTACCGACCAGTGCATCGGCTGCGGCGCGTGCCGGCGGGTCTGCCCGGTTGGCGCCATCACCGGCAGTCCGAAGAGCAAACACACGATCGATCAGGATAAATGCGTCCGTTGCGGCATGTGCTTCAACACCTGCAAGTTCGAAGCCATCGCGAAGGTTTGAGGATAGAACATGGACAATACGAAGAAGATTACGATCACGATCAACAACAGGGAATACAAGGTCGATCCTGGCCAAACGATCATGCAGGCGGCGGACAAGTGCGGCTACCACATCCCGCGCCTGTGCTATCATCCGAAACTCTCCATCGAGGGGGCGTGCCGGGTCTGCATCGTCGAGGTGGAAGGAATGCGGAACTTCGTGGCCTCGTGCTGCTACCCGGTGGCCGACGGCATGAAGATCCACACGAACACGAAGGAGGTCCGCCAGGCCCGGCGAGACATCGTCGAGCTGCTCGTGGACAACCATCCCGAGGACTGCCACACGTGCGAGCGCGACGGCAACTGCGAGCTCCAGCGGCTCGTCTACTCGATGGGCATTCGCCATCGCCACTTTACCGGCGAGCGGAAGCACTACGAGAAGGATCTCTCCGGCGCCAGCGTGATCCGCGACCCGGACAAGTGCATCCTGTGCGGGCGCTGCGTGCGGATGTGCTCGGAGATCCAGGGCGTCCACTGTCTGACCCAGGCCCATCGCGGATTCAACACGGTGGTCATGCCTGCGTACAACATGCCGTTCGCGGAGACGGTCTGCAGCGGTTGCGGCCAGTGCATCAACGTCTGCCCGACGGCCTCCTTCGTCGAGAAGAACCACACACAGGAGCTGTTCGAGAAGCTTAACGACAAGAACCTGATCAAGGTCGTGCAGTTTGCGCCGTCCGTTCGGGCGGCCATTGGCGAGGCCTTCGGCCTGCCCGCCGGGCGGAACATGGAGGGCCAGCTCATTGCGGCCTTGCGGAAGCTCGGGTTCGACTATGTCTTCGACACCCAGTTCGCCGCCGACCTGACGATCATGGAAGAGGGCAGCGAGTTCCTCGAACGCGTTCAGGGCAACGGCCCGCTGCCGCTGATCACGTCCTGCTCCAGCGCCTGGATGAAGTACGTCGAACAGTTCTACCCCGACATGGTGGACAACATCTCGACGGCGAAGTCGCCCATGTCCATGGCCTCGGCCATGTTCAAGACCTACTGGACGGACAAGATGAAGATCGATCCCAAGAAGGTCGTGAGCGTTGCCGTGATGTGCTGCACGGCCAAGAAGTATGAGGCCGCCCGGCCCGAACTGGAGGTCCATGGGATGCGAACGACGGACATCGTCGTCACGACCCGCGAGATGGGTTGGATGATCAAGTCCGCAGGCATCGACTTCGTGAATATCCAGCCGGAGACGCCGGACGCTCCTCTGGGCCTGTCCTCCGGCGCCGGCGCCATCTTCGGCGTCACCGGTGGCGTCATGGAAGCGGCCGTCCGCACCGCATATGAACTGTACACGGGCGAGACGCTGATCGACATCGAGATGGCCGACATCCGAGGCTTCAAAGGCGTCAAGGAAGCCAAGATCAACTTGGACGGCAAGGAGCTGCGCCTGGTGGTTGCGCACGGCCTGGGCAATGCCCACAAGGTCATGGAGATGGTCCGCAAGGACCGCAACCGGTTCCATTTCATCGAGGTCATGGGCTGTCCCGGCGGCTGCATCGGCGGCGGCGGCCAGCCCTATGCTACAGTCAACTCCATTCCGCTGGATGAAGAGACGCTCAAATTGCGGGCGCAGGCGCTCTACGATCTGGATCGGTCCAAGACGATCCGTCGAAGCCACGACAACCCGGATGTCCAGCGGCTGTACCGTGAGTATCTTGGCCGGCCGCTCAGCGAGAAATCGCATGAGCTGCTCCACACGCATTACAAGGCGAAGCTGCCCAAGGGCATCGTGTCGCCGGAACTGAAGATCGTTTAGCAGCACGGGCGTCCCGCCCGTGAACAAGAACTCGTCGCATAGGTGCAAACGCCCGTGAATGGCACGGGCAGGATGCCCGTGCTACGATGAAAGCATTGCAGATGACAACAGTTTTGAAGAACAATCAGTCCACCCGCGGGTGGATCCAAGACCGGATCAAGCCGGAGCAGATCGAGAAGTACCTCGACAACGGTCGAGACTTCGTCGACGAGCCCGCGATCGAGCGGGCTCTCGCGGCCAACCAGGGCTGCGACGCTCGACGGGTCCGGGACATCCTGGCCAAGTCTCTCGCCATCGAGACCTTGACGCTGGATGAGACGGCGTGCCTGCTCCATGTCACGGATCCGGAGCTGCTCGCCGAGATGCGGCAGGCCGCCGCGGCGGTCAAGACCAAGGTCTACGACAATCGCATCGTGACCTTCGCGCCGCTGTACCTGAGCAACCTGTGCGTCAACGACTGCGTCTACTGCGGTTTTCGATGCAGCAATCGAAAGGAAACCCGACGGATTCTGTCGCAGGACGAAGTCCGCCGGGAGGCCGAGGTCCTGGCCGGCCAGATCGGCCACAAACGTCTGATCGTGGTCTATGGCGAGCATCCGAAGTCCGGCGTCGACTACATCGCCGAGACGCTGCGGACCCTCTACGACGTGAAGGTCAAGACCAAACGCGGCTGGGGACAGATCCGACGCTGCAACGTCAATGCGGCCCCGCTCCAGATCGAGGAGCTTCGTATCCTCAAGGACGCGGGCATCGGCACGTTCCAGGTGTTCCAGGAGACGTATCACCGCAAGACCTACGAACGACTGCACCCGGGCAATACGATCAAAGGCAACTACCGCTGGCGGCTGTACTGCATGCACCGCGCGATGGAAGCCGGGGTCGACGACGTGGGGATCGCGCCGCTGGTCGGCCTCTATGACTGGAAGTTCGAGGTCATGGCGCTTCTGTGCCACTCGATCGATCTGGAGAAGCAGTTCGGGATCGGGCCGCACACGATCTCCTTCCCGAGACTGGAGCCTGCGCACAACACGCCGTTCGTCGAGGATCTTCCGCACCGAGTCAGTGACGAGGACTTCAAGCGATTGGTGACCGTGATTCGGCTCGCGGTGCCCTACACCGGCATGATCATCACCGCCCGGGAGACCGCACAGCTTCGTCGGGAGACTCTGCCCCTGGGCTGCACGCAGTTGGATGCGTCCAGTCGCATCGGGATTGGCGGGTACGCCGACCGGCCCGACGACCGCCAGCAGGACGACCGACAGCAGTTCATCCTGGGCGACACCCGGTCGCTGGACGAGGTCATCCGCGAGCTGGCCCGGGCCGGCTCGATCACGTCGTTCTGCACCGCCGGCTATCGCTGCGGACGCACCGGGCAGAAGATCATGGGCCTGCTGCGAAGCGGCAAGGAAGGGCAGTTCTGCAAGCTCAACGCGGTCATCACGTTCCGCGAGTGGCTTGACGATTTCGCCAGCCCCGAGACCTTGGCGGTCGGCGAGAAGGTCATCGCCCAGGAGATCGAGCAGGTCAGACAACGGATGCCCGAGGTCTTCGAGACGTTCATGAGCTATTACGAAAAGACCCGGACCGGGCAGAGGGATTTGTACTTCTAGAATTGACGATTGCGCGGTCGCGCAATCCTGTTGAGAAAGGAACCAGGGCTTCACACATGACGAAAACCTCTATTAAGGAAAAGGCGGCGCCGGCAACTCACGAGGAGAAGATGGCGGACCTCCGCGAACACATGGCGCAGATGAAGGCGGGTGAGAACCCTCACTCGCAGTTGATTTCCATCCTGCACAAGGCCCAGGGGCTGTTCGGCTACCTCCCGAGGCCGGTGATGGACGAGATCGCGGAAACGATGGGCGTTCCGACGGCGCACATCTGGGGTGTCGCGACGTTCTACCACTACTTCAAGCTGACGCCGCCGGGACGGTATGAGATCGCGCTGTGCCTGGGGACGGCCTGCTACGTCAAAGGCGCCGCCCAGCTCCTGCAGACCGTGAAGGACGAGCTGAAGATCGACGTCGGCGGTGTGACCGAGGACGGGGTGTTCTCCCTGGCTCCGGCCCGCTGCCTCGGCGCCTGTGGCCTGGCGCCGGTCACGATGATCGGCGACAAGATTCACGGCGAGTTGACGCCCAAGAAGATCGTCCAGATCCTCAAGGACTACCGCAAGCAGGCGGAGAAAGAGAAGTCGTGACCCGTGGCGGCATAGAGAGCGTCGTCGAGCGGATTCACGCGGCCGAGATGCCCGACCGCAGCGATCTGAGTCTTGTTCTGCGCGTCACGGACCCGGTGGAGCTGGAGTGTCTGTTCGGTTTCGCGGACGCGGTTCGGCGGGAGTCGGTCGGCGACGGCGTGCTGCTGCGAGGGATCGTCGAGTTCTCCAACGTCTGTCGCAACACGTGTCTGTACTGCGGCCTGAACCGGCGAAACACGCGCCTGGCGCGGTACCGGCTGACCCAGGATCAGGTGCTGGCCGCCGTCCGGAATATTCACGAGGCCGGCATGAAAACCGTTGTGCTCCAGAGCGGCGAAGAGGATAATCTCGACGCCGATTGGTTGAGAGATGTCATCGCCGAGATCGGACGGTCTCTCGATGCGGCCCTGACGCTCTGTGTCGGCGAGCGCAGCCGCGAGGAGTACCAGGCATGGAAACAGGCGGGCGCAGATCGATATCTGCTCAAGATCGAGACCTCCGATCCCCGGCTCTATGGAGAACTCCATCCCGGCATGAGCTTCGAGAACAGGACAAGGTGCTTGGAGGACCTGGCCGCTCTGGGATACCAGACCGGCAGCGGCAGTCTTGTCGGGTTGCCGGGCCAGACTGTCGAGGGCCTGGCCGGCGACATCCAGTTCTTCAAACGCGGCGGTTTCGATATGATCAGCGTCAGTCCCTTCATCCCCCATTCGCAGACCCCTCTGGCCGACGAACCGGCGGGGGACTTGACCATGACCCTGAAGATGATCGCCCTGACGCGGATCGTCTGCCCGAAGGCCCACATTCCGGCCAGCACCGCGATCGGGTCGCTGCACGGCCGGGACGAGCGGGCGAAAGCCCTGGCGGCCGGCGCCAACGTGGTTATGCCCAATTTCACGCCGGATTCGGTCCGGCGATTGTATGATATCTATCCCGGCAAGGCCGGTTGTGATCTGTCGCCGCGAACGAGCGTCGCGGCCATCGAGCGGATGACCGCCGCGATGGGCCGGTGGGTCGATTACGCCCGGGGCGATGCCATAAGACTGAAAGAGACGCTGGGGTGTGATTCCTCGCAGTCGGTGGCCCCATCGGGCGCCGAACCGGCGAAATCGCAATGCCATAGCATGTACGCGAACTGAAGGAGAAGTGAACGATGTCGAAGAAAGTGTTGATGATTGACGACGATCCGGAATTCGTGGACGCGATCTCGAACCTGCTGGATGCCAAGGGGTACGAGGTCCACACCGCCTCCAATGGCAAGGACGGCGTCGCGAAGGCCAAGGCCGAGAATCCGGACATCATCCTGCTTGACGTCATGATGACCACCAAGAACGAAGGGTTCAACGTTGCCCGCGAGCTGCACGAGGATGCTAAGCTCGCGACGACGCCGATCATCATCATGACGGGCATCCGGCGCGAGATGAACCTGCCGTTCGGTTTCGAGCCGGATGAGACCTGGCTGCCCGTGAAAAAGGTGTTGGAGAAGCCGGTGAAGCCGGAGGTTCTGCTCTCGGCGATCGCGGAGAACATCCGGAAGTCCTGACGGCCCGTGTGCGGAATCGGGCGAGGCGCGTCCCCCGGGGCATCCGGCGCGTCACCGCCTCGCCTGATCCCGTTCGCCTGGCCGGCAGGCGGAGCATCCGTCAAGGGCATTGCTGCCAGGGCGTGACTGCCTGTTTCAGTGTGCGCGTCCCTGAACCACAGTGCGCACGAGCCTGCCGATGCGAACCACGAAGTACACGACTCCCGCCGCACACAAGAGCGTTCTGAGCACATCCAGCATTTCTATTCCTCCCGACCGCCAGAGCAGGTCCTTTCGATCGCGCTGCAACTCCAGGGCTGTCGGCCGAGCGATTCGACACCCTCTGGCGCTTTCAGTCTCCCACGATAGGGTGCCCGCATTAATGGGCGGTTAGGCATGTGTTAAACTTCTGTTAATCGTGACCTATTGCCTCGGACCGCGGTATAATTGCGACAAAAGTGTGCTCCACGCACGGTCTTGGACCCTCGCGCGGGTCTTCGACCGTCTGGAGTCCGGGAAGGAGACGTCCATGGCAAAGGCCGCCATTCTCGTCGTCGACGACGAAGAAGACATTCGTGAACTTGTGGAGCTGAATCTGGATCGCGAGGGGTACAGGGTCCTGACCTGCGAAACCGGCGAACAGGCGTTGGCGGTAGCCCGAGCACAGACGCCGGACCTGATCGTCCTCGATCTGATGCTGCCCGGCATCGACGGGCTGGAAGTCTGCAAGCGACTCAAGGCCAACCCGACTCTGCAGCAAATCCCGGTGGTCATGCTCACCGCCAAGGGGGAGGAGTCGGATATCGTCGCGGGCCTTGAGCTGGGGGCCGACGACTACATCACCAAGCCCTTCAGCGGCAAGGTGCTCGTCGCACGAGTCCGACGGCTCCTGCGCAAGGCGGCCGAGGCCGCGGACGACAAGACCCTCGTCAGAATCCACGGTCTGGTGATCGACCCGGCGCGACATGAGGTTATGCTGAACGACAAGCCGATTTCGTTGACGCTTACGGAGTTCAACATTCTCCATACCCTCGCCCGGCGTCCCGGTCTGGTGTTCACCCGCTACCAGATCGTGGACGCCATCCACGGCGACAACTACCTCGTGACGGATCGCGCCATCGATGTCCAGATTGTCGCCTTGCGGCGCAAGCTCGGTTCCAGCGGCAAGCTCATCGAGACGGTCCGCGGCGTTGGCTATCGATTCAAGGATTGACTCTCATGTTCCGAACGCGACTGATCTGGCAACTGTATCCCTGGTTCCTGGCCGTGACTCTCGTGGCGGTGGTGGCCGTGACGGCCTCCTTCTTCCGCGAGTTTCGCATGTTCCATCGCGACCAGGCTCGCGACGAACTCAAGGCGCTGGCCGGCGTGGCTGCCTCGCAGATTGCCCGGGCTCTCGATGCTGCTCCCGCCGAGGTCGATACGCTGTGCAAGAAGTTCGGGCGGGCCGGCGGCGACCGGCTCCGATTTACCGTCGTGACGTCCGGCGGCCGGGTCCTGGGCGAATCCCACGACGACGCGGCGCAGATGAAGGACCACTCGGATCGGCCGGAGATCCAGGACGCGTTCCGCAAGGGATATGGAGAATCGATTCGTCCCAGTCCGACGCTGGGCAGGGACATGTTGTATGTCGCGGTTCCCGTCGACCCGAACGATCCTTCGCGAGCGGTGATTCGGGTCGCTCTTTCGGTCTATGCGATGGAGGAGATGATCACAAAGACGCGGACCCACATCCTCCTGGCCGGGTTGGTCATTGTGGTCTGTGTGGCGTTGCTGAGCCTGCTGATCTCCCGGCGGATCAGCCAGCCGATTGTCAGCATGCGCCGGATCGCCCAGTCGTTCGCCCGCGGCCGGCTCAATGTCCGCGTCCCCGCCGTGGGGACCACCGAGCTGGACGATCTCGCCAAAGCCCTCAATGAGATGGCGACCCAGCTTGGGGATCGGATTCTGACGATCACCCGGCACCGCAACGAGCTGGAGACGGTTCTTTCCAGCATGATCGAAGGCGTCTTCGCGGTCGATTTCCGCGGGACCGTTGCCAGTATCAACAAAGCGGCGGCCGAGCTGCTCGGCATCGACCCGGCCTGGGCTCAGGGACGCAGCGTCGAGGAGGTGGTCCGCAACGCCGGCCTGCAGCAGTTCGTGCGCGATACGCTCGCCAGCGACAAGCCGACCGAAGGCGATATCTCGTTCCCCGGCGCGGGGGAGCGGTCCTTCCACGTCCAGGGCGCGCGTCTCGTGGACGCGCGGGGGGAGCGGGCGGGCGCGGTGATCGTCCTGAGCGACATGACTCGCATCCGGCGTCTGGAGAACCTCCGTCGCGACTTCGTCGCCAACGTCTCCCACGAGCTCAAGACGCCCGTGACGAGCATCCAGGGTTTTGCCGAGGCCCTTCAGGAAGGCGGCCTGGCCGACCCCGAGCAGATGCGCCGCTACGTGGGGATTATCGTCAAGCACTCCCAGCGTCTGAACGCGATCATCGACGACCTGCTGACCCTGTCCCGTCTCGAAGACGGCAGCGAGCGTCGAGTCATCTCCCTGGAGGATCACAACCTCAAGGACATCCTGCAGGGTGCGATCGAGCTGTCCTCCGTCAAGGCCGAGGACAAACGAATGAAGGTGACCCTGGTCTGTGCGGACGAGGTCCAGTTGCGCGTCAACGCGCCGTTGCTGGAGCAGGCGGTCGTGAACCTCATCGACAACGCGGTCAAGTACAGCGAGCCCGGCACGACCGTCGAGGTCCGCGTCGATTCGCAGCGGGACGAGACTGCGATCCGCGTCACGGACCATGGGTGCGGCATTCCGGCGGAGCATCTGGATCGGATCTTCGAGCGGTTCTACGTGGTGGACAAGAGCCGCAGCCGCAAGCTGGGCGGGACCGGCCTGGGCCTGGCCATCGTCAAGCACATCGCCCAGGTCCACGGCGGGTGCGTCACGGTCGAGAGCACGCCGGGCAAGGGCAGCACCTTCACCCTCCACCTGCCGCGAGGATGATACCGGACCTCTACAGGCCCCAGTCGCTCCCTGCCTTTTCAACAGACGGACCTCGGTTCCCTGTCCGTTATGTCCTCCTCTCAGTACTGAGAATCCAGCCAACTGCCTCATTCTAACCGAAATCTAATGCTCCCTTGATTTGCCCTTAACACGGTCCGGCTATCGTGGCCTGCGCGCATTGACTCGTGACTTCCCGGGATTGGCCCTGGAACGCAGTGTGCATGACGTGACTTTTGGAGGCGATACGATGTCGAGAAGACCTTGGCAACAATGGAGTGTCGGTCTGGTGGTTCTGTGTGTGACGGTGCTGCTGCGGCCGGGGGCCGCGTGGGCCCAGGAAGATGTGAACGGATTGAAGGCCGAGTTGGAGGCCCAGAAGCAGCGGCAGGCCGCGCTCGAGGACAAGATCAACCAGTTGGAGGCCCGCCAGAAGCTCAAGGAGAAGTCGCTGACCGAGAAGATCGAGCAGGCGGTCGCGGCCAAGCCTGAGGAGCCGAAGAAGGCTGATGCGATTCCCGATGCTTTGAAGTGGGCGTCCAAGCTAAGCTGGTACGGCGACTTTCGCTATCGGTACGAGTACATCGACGACGACAGCGCCGCGTCGGATCGGCATCGCAACCGCATCCGCGCCCGCCTGGGCCTGACCGCCAAGGTCAACGACGAGTGGGACCTCGGGTTCCGGATCGCCACCGGCAACGGGGAGGTCTCAGGCGACCCGGTCTCGACGAACCAGACGTTCGACGAGGCCTTCTCCAAGAAGCCGATCTGGCTGGACCAGGCGTTCGTCGGCTACCACCCGCAGTGGTTCGAGGGCCTGAACGTCACCGCCGGCAAGATGGAGAACCCGTTCTACAAGGCAGGCAAGAACCAACTGATCTGGGATGGCGATCTGACGCCGGAAGGCGCGGCCCTGAGCTATGCCCATCCCTTCAACGACAAGACCAGCGTCAACCTCACGGCGGGCGGGTTCTGGGTCAACGAGGAATCCACCGGCGGCGACACGTCGCTCTGGGGCTTCCAGGCGTACCTGAAGCACCAGATCGACAAGCCGACCTACATCCTCGGCGGCGCCGGCTGGTACGACTACGGCAACATCCAGGGTGAGGAGAGCCTCGCAGATGAGTGGAACGACGACGGCAAGGCTTTCTTCGGCAACAGCGCCACAGCCGATGACACCTATGCCTTCGATTACGACCTGCTGGAGGTCTTCGCCGAGTTTGGCACGCAGATCGGCAAGCTGCCGGTGGCGGTCTTCGGCCAATACGTCCAGAACACCGCGGCCGACGACGAGGACACCGGCTGGCTCATCGGCTGCCAGATCAGCAAGGCCAAGGACCCGGGCACCTGGCAGTTCGAGTACGACTACCGGGACCTGGAGCTCGACGCGGTGGTCGGACAGTTCAGCGACTCGGACTTCATCGGGGGCGGCGCCGGCGGCCAAGGACATCGGTTCGCGTTCACCTACATGGTTGCCAAGAACGTGGCCGCGGGCCTGACGTACTTCGCCGACGAATACGACGGCCGCAAGGGCGATGCGGACTACAGCCGGTTCCAGGCGGACGTCGCGATCAAGTTCTGAGCCGGGGATTTTCTGTTCCCCGAATCGGATCGTAATGCAACGCTAACATTCCCCTAACATCCATGGCGTACAGTTTTCAAGAGAGCATGAGAAAGAGAGGTTCAGACATGAAGAGAGTTCTGGTTGGAATGATCGTGGCGATTCTGGCGATGGGCGTCGCGGCGGATGCGGAGACGCTCCAGATCGACGGGTCCACGACGGTCGGTCCCGTTGCGGACGCCTTCGCGGAGTACTTCAAGAGCATCCAGCCCGATCTGGCGATCACGGTAAAGAAGACCGGCAGCGGAGATGGAGCCGCGGCCCTGATCGACGGGCGGTGCGACATCGCGACGATGAGCCGGTTCATGAAGACGGAGGAGTTCGAGAAGGCGGTCGCGAACAAGGTGCTTCCGGTGGCCCACGTCGTCGCGATGGACGGCGTGTGCGTCGCGGTGCACCCCTCGAACCCGGTCAAGGCGCTGACCAGCGCCCAGGTCCGCGACATCTACACGGGCAAGATCACGAACTGGAGCCAGGTCGGCGGTTCGAACACGCCCATCGTCGTGATCAGCCGGGACACATCTTCCGGCACCTACGAGACGTTCGAGAGCCTGGTCATGAAGAAGCAGCCGATGGCCGCAGGCGTCGAGTACGTCAACGCCAATCCGCAGGCCCAGTCGCGGGTCCGCACGACGCCCGGCGCGATCGGCTACGTGGGGTTGGGGTTCCTGGAGGGCGTCAAGGCCCTCTCCATCGATGGCGTCGCTCCGACGCGCAGCACGGTGGCCAGCGGGACGTACCCGGTGAGCCGGCCGCTGTTCTTGTTCACGAACGGCTATCCGAAGCTCGGCTCGATCACGCACAAATTCGTCACGTTCCATCTGACCGAGAAGGGCCAGGAACTGGTCGAAGCCAAGGGGTACGTGCCCCTGACGAACTACTGAGCAGGGGGATATGGCGGAGGTCTCTCTGAGATGGGATTCGGATGAGTAACGCAGAACTAACTCTCACACTGGAGCCAGCGGCCGATACACGTCGGCCGCTGGCGCTTACGCCCGGCGAGGATCTGCGAGGCTACATTGCCTCCCACCTCGGTCGGGCGCTCCTGTTTTTGATTACGCTCACGTCGGTCCTGGCGGTGGCGCTGATCCTGCTGTTCGTCATCGTTCGATCCCTGGGCTTCCTGTCGGGATACAGTATCATCGAGTTCCTGGGCGGTCTGGACTGGCGTCCGACGGCGGACAGCCCGGTCTTCGGGTCGCTGGCCATCCTGGTCGGCTCGCTCTATGTTTCGTCTGCGGCCCTCGTGTTCGCGGTCCCGGTCGGCATCCTGGCGGCGGTCTTCCTCAGCGACGTCCTCTCCTGGCGGGCGAGGAACCTCGTCAAGCCGGTCGTGGAGGTCCTGGCGGCGATCCCATCCGTCGCCTACGGATTCTTCGCGGTCCTGGTCCTGGCGCCCTGGATGCAGAAGCACTTCGGATTCAGCACCGGGACGAATGCCCTGAACGCCTCGCTGATCCTGGCGGTCATGGCGCTGCCGACGATCATCAGCGTGGCGGAGGACTCGATCTCGGCGCTGGGTCGGGAGCTTCGCGAGGCCTCCTACAGTTGCGGGGCGACCCGCATGGAGACGATGCTCAAGGTCGTGATCCCCGCCGCACACAGCGGGATCATCGCGGCGGTCGTGCTCGGCATGATGCGGGCCATCGGCGAGACCATGGTCGTCTGGATGGCCTCGGGCAACGCGACGCAGATCCCGCACCCCTGGTGGGACGTGTCGCAGTCGATCCGGACGATGACCGCGACGATTGCAGGGGAGATGGGGGAATCGCCTGAAGGCTCGCAACATCGCGGCGCCCTGTTCGCCATCGGCGTGCTGCTGTTGATCCTGACCTTCGGCCTGAACCTCGTCAGCGAGTATTTCCTCTCGCGGGCCAAGAAGGCAGCGGGGAGGTCGTGACATGAGCCTGAGAGTCCGCGGTAAACTCGATCAGCTCTTCACCGTGGCGACCGGCCTGTCGGTCGTCCTGCTGACGCTCGTCCTGATCGCGGTCCTGGGCCCGATGGTCTACCGGGGCAGCAGCGCGGTCTTCTTCCAGGGCACGGTCGAGTTCCGCAAGATGCAGCGGGACCTGTTCAAACGGGTCGATGAGACGACGCTGAACGCCGAGATCGCCCAGACGGAGCGGTTCCGCTCGCAGGTCTATGCGATGATCGACGAGTTCCGCAAGGGTGTCGATGTCGAGGCCCTGTCCGCCCGGGTGCGGGAGATCCATCGCCAGTTCGGCGAAGAACTGCGGGACAAGGACATCCCTTCCGATCAATACACCGAACTGCGGGGCCTGACCCGCGAGATTCGGGACAACCTGGAAACAGCCTTCGCGAGCCAGGACAAGGACGAGATCCGTTCCGTCATCGAAGGCGTGCTCGCACACGCGGACCATCCCACATTCCAGGGCACGTCGGCGCAGCAGTTCTTCGAGATCGCCCGCGGCTTCCTGGCCACCGCCCAGAAGGTGGATCTGGCCCACCAGCAGGAATACGCCGCGGCGCTGCGGGAGGTCGAGGCGATCCTGTTCCATTCGCAGGACTTGCCGGGCTTGCTGGGTCCTCGTCCCGATGAGTCGGCGCCGCTGCTGGTCATGCTGCGATACGGCGCGACCCGCTGGGACCAGGCCCAGAAGCTGCTCGACCGCTTCCTGTGGGTCGAGGAGTGGGTCGAAGCCAAGCCGGGCGAGCCTTTGGTGATGCATCGCAAACCTCGTGCGAGCCTGTTCCCCGAGACGTTGCACCCGCTGTTCGCCTACGTCGAGCAGAACGCCGAGAAGATGCTCAAACCGAAGTTCACCGCCTACTGGCAGTTCTTCCTCGACGACAACGTCAACAGCCACTACTTCGGAGGCGTCGGGCCCGAGATCCTGGGCACCGTCCTCATCACGGTCGTCGGCATGCTGTTCGTCATCCCGCTGGGCGTCGTCTCCGCGGCCTACCTGGTCGAGTGCTCCTCGGACGGCCAGGTGATGCGGATCATTCGCATGTGCATCAACACGCTGGCGGGGGTCCCGAGCATCGTGTTCGGCCTGTTCGGACTGGCGTTCTTCGTGCTGTTCCTGTTCCCGTTGCTCGGGTTCGAATCCAAGCCGTGCATCCTGGCGGCGTCGATGACCCTGGCGGTTCTGACGCTGCCCGTGATGATCCGCGCCAGCGAGGAGGCGATTCGCGCGGTCCCGCAGTCGTACAAGGAAGGGGCGCTGGCCCTCGGGTCCAGCCGGTTCCACACGTTCGTGACCGTCACGCTGCCGGCGGCGCTGCCCGGCATCCTGACGGGCGTGATCCTGAGCCTCAGCCGGATCGCGGGCGAGACGGCCCCCATCCTCTTCACCGGCGCGGTCTCGCTCGGCGATGTCCCGAAGTCCGTCTTCGACCCGACCCGGACGCTCTCCTATGGCAGTTACGACATGGCGGTGGGCGACCGCCTGGCGATGATGGTTCCGCACAACCAGTACGGCATGGTCGTCACGCTCGTGACGCTCATTTTGATCCTGAACGCGATGGCTGTCGTGCTGCGGTCTCGCGTGTTCAAGAAACTCCGAGGACAATAGGAATCGACTTGCGATGCCGGAAGATGGAGAGAATATGCCCGTGACAGCAGCCGACAACACGAAGAAATTGGATGGATTCGTTCGTAGTGTGCCCGTAAGGGCATATCTTCCTCGGGAGGAAGAAACGCCTCCCGGCGTCACTACGAACTGCAAGTGCGCGATCGTCCGGTCCGACAACTTCAGTCTCTATTACGGCTCGAAGGTGGGCGTCAAGGACATTACGATGGACATCTACCCGTGCACCGTCACCGCGATCATCGGGCCCAGCGGGTGCGGCAAGAGCACCTTCCTGCGGAGCATCAACCGGATGAACGACCTGATCCCGCATGTCCGCACGACGGGCCGGCTCGAAGTGGACGGCCACCCCATCTACGACAAGCGGACGAACCTGGTGAGCCTCCGCCAGCAGGTGGGCATGGTCTTCCAGAAGCCCAACCCCTTCCCCAAGAGCATTTTCGACAACGTCGCCTACGGCCCGCGTCTCCAGGGGACCGGCCGCAAGGACGAGCTGCAGCACATCGTCGAGCAGAGCCTCCGGGCGGCGGCCCTCTGGGACGAAGTGAAGGACGACCTGAGCAAGTCCGCTCTGGCCCTCTCCGGCGGCCAGCAGCAGAGGCTCTGCATCGCCCGCGCCCTGGCCACCAAGCCCCGCGTGCTGCTGATGGACGAGCCCTGCTCGGCCCTCGACCCGATTGCGACGGGCCGGATCGAGGACCTCATCGGCCAGCTCCAGAATACGTACACCATCGTGATCGTCACGCACAACATGCAGCAGGCGGCCCGCGTCAGCGAGTACGCAGCCTTCTTCTGCCTGGGCGAACTCATCGAATACGACCACACCGCCAGAATCTTCAGCAATCCGAGCAGGAAGGAGACGGAAGACTATGTTACAGGCCGATTCGGCTAATTCTGTGCCACACGCCAACGAACCTCGAATCTGGAAGATTCGGACGATCAAGAACTACCCGGAAGCCCACAACCACATTCTGGTGGGCAAGTTCGAGAGGTTGCCGGGCCGGTGGGGCCGGCCATGGCGGAGAAGCCGGCCGCAGGGGAGTCCTGCGAGACGACGAGTCGGCTGACCCCGGCGAAGTCCCGATACTCGCACGAAGTCAAGGCATGTCACAATTGCGCGTGAGATTCCCCAAATTGCCCTTGACGTGGCCGCGGAAAGTGGTTCTATTAACATCCCGCAGTCGGGCCAAGTGTGTGCCGCCGGCTGCCTGAGGTCCTGAGCGATCCGCTCATTTCTTATGGGACTTGATAACGGATTTTCATTCTTGGAAAGGATTGGGCAATGCGGAGCGTCAAACTATCGACTGTTCTGGTGATGCTGGGTCTGTCCCTGGGGACGGCGTTCGTCAGTGGCTGCAACTCGCAGATGAAGGACCTGGAGAACCGCAACCGCATTCAGCAGGCCCGGATCACGGAGCTGGAGAGCCAGTTGCAGGCGGCGCAGTTGCAGTTGGACCAGCTCAAGAGACAGCTCGACGCGGCCAACGCCACCGGCGGGGTCGAGGTGGATTCGCTTCGCCAGGAGATCGCGGCCCTCAAGGAGGATATCGCCAAGAAGGAAGCCATGATCAAAGCCATGCAGGACCGCCTGATGGGCGTCTCGGTGCTTCCGGTGGAGCTGAACGATGCCCTGGAGGAGTTCGCCAGGGGCAGCGACCTGGTGGAGTACGACGCGAGCCGGGGTCTGGTCAAGTTCAAGAGCGATCTGCTCTTCGAGAAGGGCAGCGATGTCGTGACAAGCCAGGCCGCCGAGGCGGTCCGGAAGCTCGCGCAGATCCTCAACTCCGAGCAGGCCAGGCAATTCCACGTTATCGTAGCCGGACATACGGATGACATGCCGATCCAAAGGGCGGACACGAGGGCCAAGCATCCGACGAACCGAGCGCTGTCCTCCCACCGCGCGATTGCCGTCGTGGAGGTCATGGAGAAAAGCGGGATCGAATCGGTTCGCCTGAGCACGCGAGGTTTCGGCGAATACCGTCCGATCGAGCCGAACGCTGCGGGCAAGAAGGGCAACCCCAAGAACCGCCGGGTCGAGATCTACATCGTGCCCGAGGGCGCGTAACCGCCCGCTGCGGCCGATCGTGTGACACAAACGAGCAGGTCTTCAGGTGCAATCGCCCGAAGACCTGCTCTTTCTCTATAGCGTCTTGATATCTCGAAGCATCTGCTGCCTGGCGTTCTCGGGCAGGCGTGCCAGTCCGAAGCTGTCGCCCCAACCGTTGGTCACGCCGACGGCGGCCCCCGCCTTGCGAGCGAGGTCCACCTGCGCCGGCCAGAGGGACTTGTACAGCCACGCACAGGGTAGCCAGGCCTTCTCGCCCAGCGCCGCCATGTAGCGGATCGGCGGCTTGCGATAAAGCTCGTTGCCGAGCAGGCGGTCGTAGCAGTGGTCGCCGCCCTCGCCGTCGCCCCAGAGGCAGAAATTGGCCATCGAGCAGTCGCTGGCGAACAGGGCCTTGTCGGGACCGAAGGACCGCACCACGGCGCGAAGCCTGCGCATCAGGTCGATGCCGCCCGGCGAGACGGGGCCGCCGTGCTCCTTGTGATGATCCCAGCCCCACGCGGTGAACGTCTCGTCGAGGACGATGGCGTCGGGATTGAACAGTTCCATGATCCACTGTGCCTGCTGGACCAGGTGATCTCGCCATTGCGGCGAAGCGGGGGACATCCTCCAGGTCTTCTTGATCACGTCGGGACCTTCCCATCCGAAGACGGTCGGATCGCCCGCGGCGTTCACCAGGATCGAGTCCCTCATCTTCTCGAACAGGGGCGACCCCTCGTCCAGGATCGTATAGTGCATGTAGATGGCGGGATGCACGCCCGCGCGGCGTGTGGCATCGACGCGGGCCTTGATCTTCTCGATGCTCATGGCCACCGGCCCGGCGGGGTCGTTCGGCATCGCCTTCCACTCCTTGCGGTCGGGGTGGATGAAGTCGCCGTAGGAGAGGTAGTAGCCGTGCTGTGTCGCCATGCCCACGCGGAATTCGCCGAAGTGCTTGAGGTCGAGATCGTAGCCGCCGCCGCGGGGACTGTCCGCTTCAGCCGACGAAAGGAAGTCGAAGTAGTGGACGCGGACCTTGCGAGGCCATGCGAGGGCGGGGAAATCCTCCCGGTGGCCGAACCGATGGAAGACCTTCCACGCGGCCGACGCGTCGCCGGAGTGCAAGAGGATATACGCCGTGACGACCTGGGTCTGGCCGGGTTCGAGGCGCACCCGCCGGCCGATCCGCCACGCCCTGGAGGACGGACCCTGCAGCGCCTGGAAGAGGGCCGGCTCGGTCGACGAAGTAAACAACGTAACGTGGCACGGTTCGGCTTCGGCAGAGATATCCACGACCGGCGCCAAGAGCGCCGCACGGGTCGTCGATTGGCGCGGGTCGCTCGATTGGGGTTCGAGGTAGTGGGCCAGGAAACCGTCTGTCCCGACGGTTGTGAGGCAGTCCTTCTGTCGGCGTCTCTTGTCGTCGTCAGGATCTCGCAATCCCGCGGCGGTCACCGGCGCGTACACCTGTTGATCGCCTGGGTTGGCACAGGGCCGCACGCTTGTCAGGAAGCCGCAGAAGACCTCATACGGACGGTCGGCGCGGGACCGCAGCGTCAGGGTGGCTTCCAGGAGGTCTTCCCTTGCGCCGCCGGACGATGATCGAAGCTGCTGGCTCAAGGAGACTCTGATCGGTCCGTAGTCCATCTCCGGCCGGTCGGCGCCCAGCACGACCTCCCGGCCCAGCTTGCCGTTCTCGACCGCCTGGCAGAAGCCGTCGCACAGGCCGACGCCCTCATCCGGAACGAGCAGAGGCCGGCCGTCGACGGCCACGCCGTCGAACAGGCGTGACTCCTTGTGCCGATGCCAACTCATCGGTGGACTGCCCTTTCGCACGGAGACACACCCTGTGCCGACCGCTGCGCCGCACAAGGTCGCTGCACTCATCGAGATGAACTCGCGTCGGTTCATGTCGCTCCTCAATCCACTTTCTCACAAATGACGTTGATCACGTCGAACGCTTGTCCCTGGGATTTCTCGTTCTTGCCCACGATTTTGAACAGCAGGTTGTTGACGCCCTCGGCCAGTTCGAGCGTGCCCATCTCGACGCCCGCGGCGCGCTGCCGGCTCTCCGCGTAGAAGTCCACCATCGGTCCGACGGGTGCCTCATCCATAGACAACTGGACCTGTCCCTGAGCGGGCCCGTGGATCGAATCCACGCTGATCTTGTAGACTCCCGCCGCCGGGATCTCGCAGGCGAAGCTGACGAAGTGGCGTCCGAACACGTCGCCGCCTTTCGTCTGCAACGAGAGGAACTGGACGTTCTGGTCGCCGATCTTCTCGGCGCCTTTGACCAACGTCGCGTTCTGATACGAGAACGCGTGGATCGGGATATTCCACCACGCCGCGAACACGATCCGCTTGAGATCGACCACCTGGCGTTGGCTGGTCTCGGGCAGGGACAAATCGCAGGTCGGCGGGTCCTGGGAGTACAGGAACGTCACGCCGCAATAGTCGTTCAGAAGATCGTTCCCTGTCGGTGCGTGCTCGATGGTCTGGAGCAGGCTCTTGCGGTAGGCGTACGCGTCGCCCAGGAAGAGACGGTATGCGCCTGTCCTGCCCAGGTGTTTCTTGTAGGCCAGGCAGCCGCTCAGGGGGAAGGACCGTCTCGTCTCCCAACGCCCGGCCACGTCGTACCAGCCGCCATTGTAGAAATCCTCGGTGCCGGTGCCGTGGATGGTGAGTTCGCCGTCGAGGGTCGTCTGGTCGTCTCCTTCGAAGAAGTACGTGTTGCCCGACTCGAATCCCTGCGACTGCTGGATGAGTCCGACGAGATGCCCGCGTCCCTGGGTCTCGATGAAGGTGAAGGGCTTGCCCTTGGTCGTCGGGTTCTCTCGTCGCCACAGGGCGTAGAACCTGCCTTCGTTTCTCTGTCGAGGGACGGGGACGAACAGCACCTCCGCCTGCACGGAGACGTTCCGGTCCAGTCCGGGTTCCGCGTACAGCTCGATCTTCCCCGATGCGTCGAAGGGCATTGGGAAGTAGCAGTAGTCCACGCCCTCGGACGTGCCGACGAGGAGGGACTTCGTCGCGGGTTCTCCCCATGCATAGCCGAAGAAGTCACCCGCCGGGACTGCAATCGCAGGCGCGGCGCCGCCATCCCAATACGCCCGCAGGACGACGTCCCGTTTCTTCCCGGCCAGGGCCTGGGCAGGCGACAGGCGGATGCCGACGATCCTGCCCGGCCGGTCCGTGTCGAAGAGGGTCGCGGCCTTGCCCGGCTCGAGAGTCACCTTGGATGCGAGGGTCTCGACCTTGTGGCCTGCAGGCACGACGTACTCGCTGATGTCCTTGCCCGTCAGGCTCACCAGCTTCACGGCCTTCTCCAGATGCCTTTGCTGCTCGGCACTCGGCTCGGCGGCGAAGCTCTCGATCTTAGTCCCCTGCGGATACGTCGCATAGTTGATTTGGTAGAACTGCGTCCGCTCGGCCCTCAGAAAGACCTTGCATGATTTCTCGTAGGGCAGCGGGACGTAGCAATAGAACCCGCCGGCGCCGAACCCGACGAGGGGTCGCGGGAATCCCGGATGCTGGCCCAGGAACAGATCGCGATACTTCACGCGAATCCGCGGTTCCTGCTCGCCGTCGAAGTAGAACTCCAGCGTGTCGTCGGTGGGCGTGGGGGTGTGGAAACGGTAGAGGACGCCTGGGCCCTCCAGATCGGCCAGGACGAGCCCGCCGGGCTCCTTGCGGACGAACGAGTACTGGCCGCCGAAGCCATCGTTGTTGCCGCCGGTGCGGTCGTAGCTGGATACGGAGGCGACCTTTGTCGAGTCCCGCAGCATCGCGAGGCGATCCAGGCGGTACAACTCCTGGATTCCCGGGACTGATTCCTCCTCGGCGAAAAGCTCCACTGCGGCTGCAAACAGCACCAGCATCGCGATAACCGAGACACGGGTCGGACCGGACGGCAGGCTGCTTCTCATATCTACTCCCTTCAGTGCAGATCGATCTTTCGTGGACGTCGTGACATCGCAAGGTCGCGAGCCGCAGGCATTCTAACGCATCCAGGCTTCTCTGGCAACTACGGCAGAAGATGGTGCGTACCACGCACCGTTCCGCATGCGCACCTCATCGCGCAGGCTCCGGCAGGAATGGGTTGCAATGGCTCGCACGGCAGGGCACAATGGCCAGATGTCCCGCAGGAGTCTCGGGGTTGTGGATCGTGTCTTCTGGATCGGGGATAGTGAGGAATCCTTTATGCTGACAGCCTGTTTTTGTCCGACATTTCATCGTGTGCTCTGCGGCTTGCTGCTGCTGGCCGGCTCGTTCGTCTCGGGGCGGTCCCTCGGCGCGACGCAGGGTGGTCCCTTGGCGGACAGCATCGACCTTCGTCCTGCCTTTGAGAAATGGCAACTGGCGCGTCGTGTCCAGGGGAAACGCAACACCTGCTCGGTCTTCACGGTGACCGGCGCGATCGAGTACGCGATGGCGAGCCAGACGGGCCACACGCCGAGACTGAGCGTCGAGTTCCTCAACTGGGCGTCGAACCAGGCGGCCCACGATGCCGACGACGGCAGCTTCTTTTCCGATCTCTGGCGGGGGTTCAGCGCCTACGGCGCCTGCCCGGAAGAGGATATGCCCTACCAGGACACGTTCGATGCGTCGAGGGCGCCCAGTGACCAGGCGAAGGAGCGCGCCAGACAACTGCACGGCGCGGGTCTGCGCCTGCACTGGATCAAGCTGTGGGACCCGAACACGGGACTGACCGACAGGGAGGTCGTCGCGATCAAGCGAGTCCTGAACCGACACTGGCCCGTCTGCGGCGGGTTCCGCTGGCCCAAGAAGGTGCGACGGCAGGACGACGTCCTCGGAATGGAGCCGCCGGAAGGGGTGTTCGACGGACACAGCGTCCTGCTCGTCGGCTACCGGGACGATCCGCAGCAGCCGGGCGGCGGCATGTTCCTCTTCCGCAACTCGAACAACAACGGCCGGGACGGCTGGATGACCTACGAGTATGCCCGCGCCTACATGAACGACGCGGTGTGGATCGATGACGAGCCGGACCATCAGACGACGGTGGCTGACGTGCTCGGTCCGCTGGGCGCCTGGCCGCAGGGGCGGAACCGCCGCGTGTCGAGCAATCAGCAGCCCTGGCACACCGAGAACCTGGACATGACCTGGCTGATGCCGGGCGAATCGGTCAACATGCCGATCCTGGAAGGACCGGGCGTGGTCACGCACATGTGGTTCACCAGCCACGCCGGATGGGTGGGGGAACTGAACGCCCTGGTGCTGCGGATCTACTATGATGACTCGAAAGAGCCCGGCGTCGAGGTTCCGCTCGGCGATTTCTTCGCAGTCGGGCACGGCAAGCCCGCGTCGGTCGAGAGCGTCCCGGTCCAGGTCTCGCCCACCGGGTCGCTCACGTGCTACTGGCGGATGCCGTTCCGCAAGAGCGCGAGGATCGTGGTGACCAACGACAATCCCGACCGCTCGACGGGTCTGTACTGGCAGGTGGACTGGATGCAGTTGGACGACCTTCCGTCGGGGACGCCGTACTTCTACGCCCGTTACCGCCAGGAGTATCCCGCGGTCGCAGGCGACGACTACCTGCTGGCCGACCTGACCGGCAGCGGCTGGTACGTCGGGACCGTGATGTCTGTGACCCTGGGCCAGAACGGCTGGTTCGGCGAGGGCGACGATTTCTTCTATATCGACGGCGAGAGAGTCCCCAGCCTCCAGGGGACCGGCAGCGAGGACTACTTCAACGACGCCTGGGGCTTCCGCGTCCGGACGGGCCCCTGGTTCGGGCAACCCCGCTGGCAAGATTACGTCCCCGGCGATGCAGGCGTCTGCTACCGCTGGCACCTGCTGGACCCGGTCTGTTTCAGCAAGTCGCTCAGGGTCGCCATCGAGCACAAGGGCAACTGCGACGAGTCGGAGGACGGGTTCTTCTTCGAGCGACCCGATTTCCTCAGCAGTGTCACCTACTGGTACCAGACGGGAGAGCCCAAGACCACGTTCCGCCCACTGCCCGGCTGGCACGAGCGACGAGTCCCGTGGGAGCAGCACCATTTCGTGAAGGCGTTCCGTCGGGCGAAGACCTCGGGCAAGGCCAAGGTCCAGGTTCAGACGCAGGGCTTCTTCGGCGCTCGACCGGTCCTGTTGTGGCCGAACGACGAGGTTGGCGCCACGCTCACGGTGCCGTTCGAGTTGTCGCAGGACGGCCGCTTTGCGGTGCGTCTGACCGCAGCCAGTGGTCCGGCCCATGGCGCATACGACATCGAGCTGGACGGCAAGAAGGTCGTCACCGCCAACTTCCGCGCCTCGGAGGAAGGCGAGACGGACCTCGTCCTCGGGACCCACGAACTGAGCGAAGGCAGCCACACAATCTTGTTCCGCGCGAATGGCGGCGCAGGCCAGGTCGGGCCGCTGGGCGTGGAGGTCCTGCGTCTGCTGAAGTTGCCGCCCGAGGCGGGTCGCGTCGAGAAGACGCACCACGAGGCTCATTTCGTCCGCCTGGGCATCGGACGGGCTCTCTACGCGCACCGCCTGGCGTTCGACGTTCTGCCCGAATCGCTGGAGGTTCTGGTCGAGAAGGGCTTCATGTCGCAGCGATACCTGAGGGACGAGAACAACCTGCCGCTGAAGTACTGGCGCGAGGGCGACACGGCGTTCGTCGAGAGCCCGGGCAGGGACCACTGGCGGCACAGTTGGAAAGGTCTCGACGCCCGGCGCTGAGCCGGTTCGTAGTGTGCCCGTCAGGGCATGTCTTGACTCGCATGAGGAGAAGATAACGCCTTACGGCGTCACTACGAACATGGGGTGAGCGTCGGGGGCACAAAACGCCGAGGCCCGCGCCAAACCGGCGCGGGCCTCGGGTTTCCTGCAAACCGTCCATCGCAAATCCGATGATCCTTACGGTTTCGTGACTCGGATGTCATCGATATAGAACCGACCGATTCCACCCTTCGTCGGACTGTTCGGATTACCGACTCCAATGTACATCTTCTTGATCTTGGTCCGACTGACGCCGGTGAAGCTCGTGAGCGGAATCGACCACTCGGTGTACTCCGTCGCATTGACCGCGGCGGCGTCCGGATGGGTCTTCATCGCGAATTTCCCGGTGCTGTCCTCCAGACCGACGTACAGCGGAACCTGATCGTTGCCCGGATTGGCGCCGATGTTGGCGACCGTCCAGTCGCCGGTGGCGCCGCCGGTGGTGATGACGTCAGTGAACTCGGCAAAGCAGAAGCCGCCGGCACTGTTGTTGCTGGTCACGGCCAGGCCGATATAGACGCTGTTGCCCATCGCGATGGTCTGCGGATTGGGCGAGGCGTCGGTGCCGGTGTTCTCGTTGGCAGGCTGTTGGATCCACGTGGTGCCGTTCTGAGAGTAGTAGGCGGTAAACGTGTTGCCCGACCGCTCGACCTTCACCCAGATCGGCAAGGTGATCGCGCCGGAAGCGCTGTGCGCCGAGACGGCGCTGGCCGCGGTGGAAGGACGATTCTGGAAGGCCCGTTTGCCGTCCGGCGTCGGGTGCATCAACGCATACGTGGAGGACGGGTCCAGGCTCTCGCGGATCATCACGCCAGGCTTGGCCCAGGTCTCGGAGCCGCCGGTGATGCTGACGATCTTGGCGGAGATCGACCCGTTGCCGTTGAGCTTCTTGTAGACGAATCGGAAGTTGTCGGCCGTGCCCCAGATGTCCGCGGTGTTGGAGCTGATCGTGTACTGGCCCGGCGCGGTTTCCGCAAACCGTTGCGGCCAGCCGCGGTAGAAGAGCGTCAGATTCGAGACGCCGTTGACCGTCCAGTTCTGCGCAGAACCGAAGTCACGAACGATCTCGCTGAAGTACGGCGTGATGGCGTTGTTGTAGTCCACCGGCATCGCCTGATCTCCGCCGTGCACATACGTCAGCTCGCAGAACGGAGAATCCAGGTTGCCCACGACGGAGCCGCTGCTGTGGTCCACGTAGCCGTCGATCCAACTGTCGTAGACGCGGTTGTCGCTGTCGTTGTAGCGTTCCATGTCGTCGACGGGGATAAAGTCGGCCGTCGTGAAGGACCAGACGGCGCCGATCCACGGGCTCTTCTTGTCCGTGGGATTGACCTCATCCACGCGCCAGTAGTAGGTCTTGCCCCACTCCAGCTCGCCCACATCGTAGGTAGTCTTGTCGGCCGCCTGCTGGCCGCAGTAGATGCCTGCGGTCTCGGTCGTAGCGGCCGCCACCGCGTCGGCGTCGTCGCCGAAGTAGACCTGGTGATACGTGGCCTTCTCGCCGGCAGTCCACTCGAGTGTGATGTCCTGCGCCGTGTCCACCGCGCCGTTGGCGGGATAGACCGCTTTGGCGTGAACCGGCAGTTGCAGAGGACCGCCCGGGATAATCGTCCGTGCGATGGTCGGCGTGGACCAGGACAATTGAGCGACGGCGCCGCCGCCGTTCTCATAGTACTCCATGACCAGCGAGTAAATGCCCGGCTCGAGGTACTTCGGCGCGCTGGACCAGCTCGTCGTGCCCTGGTCGATCCACTTGTTGATGATCAGCTCGTCGTTGAGGTACAGGCGAACGCCGTCGTCGGTGCTCGTGGTGAAGGTGTACGTGTCGGCCACCGCGATCTCCAGGTCGGCCGTCCAGCGGACCGAGAACAGATCGACGGGGATTGGATCGCCCGGCGTGCCCTCGCCCCAACTGAAGTTGATGCTCGGGTCGGTGCGCGTCAGGGCGGGAGTCCCGTCCATGGTCATGTTGCTGAAGTACTCGCCCTTGACGCCGCCGGCATCGGGACCGACCGTGGTGAACTGCCAGACCTCGCCGGCGGACAGGACGCCCGCCAGAGTGGTCTCGTCCACCGCCCAGTAGTAGGTCGTCTCGGCCTGCAGCGTGCCGGGGTTGAAGGTTGCCGCCACTTGAGAGGCGGATACCAGCGCCGACGCGTCGCGTGCAGTGACCGCGGCCTCATCGGTGCTGAAGTACACGGTGTGCTTGTAGGCCCCCTGGCCCGCGGTCCAGCTCAGGTCGGCGTCCACGTCGATCCACTTGTCCCCGTCTCGCGGGCTGGGCGAGAAGGCGGTGGTCGGGGCGGACGTGAACTGCCAGACGTCTCCGGTGCGGATGTTGCCGTCGGATTCCACCTCGTCGACGCGCCAGTAGTATGTGACGCCCGGCTGCATCGTCGCGAAGTAGTACAGCAGGACGGTCTGCTTGTTGCTCACCAGATTGGCTTCGGTCAGTTCCGGCGTCGTCCCGATGTAGACGTTGTGATACACGCCGAAACCGCCCGCGGACCACTGCATTAGGCCCATGCTCACGCCGGTGGCGCCGTTGGCCGGCGTCGGGTTGGTCGCCAGGAGCTGGACGTACTCCGCCACACGCATGATGTCGCCCACGTTGGGCTGGCCGCTCACGTCGTGGAAGCGGACGAAACCGCGGAACGTGTCATTCGTCGCGAAGTGCTTCACCCACGCGGGTGCGTTCCCGTTGCTGTCGGTGGCCAGGACCGTCACGCCGGTCATGCCGGCCGTGGCCATCGGACGGGCCGAGTTCCACGTCTGCGTCAGACCCCAGCGGACGCCAGCTTCAGTGATGGTCGCGGCCGCGCCGGCGTCCCAGGTCCCGCTGGCGGCATTGAATCCCAGGACTGCGGTCGATCCCCCGGTGCCCCAGGTCGTGTTCGTGCCGTCGGAGTTGCCCTGATAGTAGAACGGGATGTCCGAATACCAGACGATCTTGCCGCCCGCATTCAGGTACTTGCGAAGCGTGCAGCCCGACGACTGGCTCTCCACGACCGTGGCCGGCGCGGAGTCCTTGATGAAGACGACCACGCTGAGCTTCTTGTCGCTGATCCGCGCGGTCATCCAGGTCTTCAGTTGGTCGGCGTTGAGGATCTCATAGCCGGCCGCTTGCAGGGCATCCCGCGTCGCCTCGCCAGTCCCCGCCCAGCACGTCGGATACCGGCTGTCCCAGTACGCCGCCCGAGTCCACGTGGGGTCCACCGCCCGGGCCTGCGTCGCGCCCAGAATCCCCAACAGGAGAGCCGGGCACAGAATTTTCTTCCACATACTGTTTCTCCTTAAAAAAATGACGTTGTCCACACATGATGCTGCGCCGACGCAAAGTCCTCCGCGCGCCGACGCAGTCATTCATCCCACGCAGTCCGGGGCGACGGGCCCTGGACCACCAAACGTTTCGTTGCGACCTGCGTCACATAACGTCTCGGTCGCCAGCACAGACAGCGACGTTGGCGAGTGACATTCCCGTCGCGCTACAGATCCGTCGCGGACCGGGTCAGGCCGACATCGTCGATGTAGATCAGTCCCGTCCCGTCCGCCTGCGGATTGGCGCGGTCGCCGACTCCGATATATATCGTCTTGATCCGCGTCAAAGACACACTCGGAATCTCCGCCAGCGGGATTTTCCACTCGGTCCATTGCGTCGTGGTCACGATCGACGGATCCGGATGGACGAGGCTCCCGGTCTTCTTCGAGGAGTCCTCGATCCGCAGGTACAGCGGCTGCCGACTGTTCGTCTTCGCGCCGCGGACCCACAGGACCAGCGCCTCGGCGCCGTCGGCGGTCCAGTCCTGGGCCGAGTCGAACGCGAACTGCGCCTCGCTGTAGTACGGCTCGTTGATGTTGTTGTAGTCGAGCGGCATGGACTGCGAGCCGCCGTGTACGATCACCTGCTCTGCGAACGGTGCGTCGAAGTGACCCACCATCGAGCCGCTGCTCTTGTCGCCAAAGCCGTCGAGCCAGAACTCGTAGATCCGATTGCCCTCGTCGTCCGTGTAGCTCTCGAAGTCGTCGATGGGCTGGCACGTGGTGAAGCTCCAGACCGCGCCGGTCTGCAGGCCGCTCGCGACGGTCGTGTCCACGCGCCAGTAATACGTCGTCAGGCTGTCGAGGTCGCCCGGCGCGAAGTTCGGATCGAGCGCGTCGATTGCGCCCTGGTCGGCGGCGGCAGCGCCCTCGGCGACCGCAGTGCGATCCGTGCCGAAGTACAGGCGATGTCCCGCGGCCCCGAGAGCGGGCAGCCACGTCAAGGTCGGCGCGACGGAAACGCCCTCCGACCCGTCCGCAGGCGTCGGGTGATAGGCGACCATGTCGCGCACCGTGAAGGTCCAGGTGTCGCCGGGATAGACGGTGACGCCGTCCTTGTCGATCTCATCGACCCGCCAGTAGTACGTGGCGCCCGCGGTGAATCCCGCGATGTGGTAGTACAGCGGGTTCTTCTGACGCGACCCCTTGAGGTCGTCGGCCGTCAGGTTGGGATCGTCGCCGAGATAGACGTCGTGGAACGCCGCCGAGGCGCCCGCGGTCCATTGCAGCAGCGGAACGCTCCCGTCCACTGCGAGGGCCCCGTTGGCGGGAGTGGGCTTCGAGGCCTTCAACGTCGCGCCGATCTGGAAGACCTCGTCGGCGGTCAGCGCCCGCTCGTACAGGCGAACGTCGCTCAGGCGTCCCGCCCATCGCTCGCCTTGCGGGTCGCCGCCGATGTAGAACGGATTGGCGTCCATCGTCTTGGTGAGCGTCGAGGAGAGCACCTTCTTGCCGTTGCGATAATAGGTCAGCGTCGCGCCGTCCTTGACCGCCGCGTTGTGGACCCACACCTCGTTCGGCATGACCGTCGGATACGTGATGCTGTTGACGTAGGAGCCGTCGTCGTTGTAGTACTCGAATCGGCGCTGCGTGAACTTGACGAACTGCAAGGGGGACGCGGTCCCGCCGTACCGATTGCCGATGATCACGTCGTCCTGCCCGGTCCCCGAGGAGGTCTGCTTGCACCAGAACATCCACGTGAAGTCCTTGACCAGGTCCAGGGCCGGGATCGTGCCCGCGGTCACGTACGCGCCGCTCGTGTCGTTGCCGTTGAAGCTCAGGACCGTGCCTCGATCGGGGTCCTCGACCCAGACCGCGCCGTTGGTCCCCAGGCCGCCCGACGGATTGAAAAGGGTCCCGTGGACGCCCCGCCCGGACGAATCCAGCACGACGGTGCCGCCGCCTTCATCCAGTTTCCACCAGCCGACCAGGGCAGGGTCTTGCCCGCGAACCTCGCCCAGCACGCCGAGCACCAACCCGACCACAGCGATCAGTACGACTCTTCTGCACATGGTGTACCTCCTATGCGTCGTCATAACGCTTCCATCGAACACCACACGGGTCGACTGGAGCGTTTTTTTCCTACCAATGTGCTGCCGTTTTCCCCCCCTGCGAAACACTCCTCACGTGCAGTTCATGACATGTACAAAATCACCGACAATCCTCCATATCACGTCTACGTCACGATCTGAATACCCATTCTAGACTTCCGGCGGGGGTCTCGTCAAGACCCAACGTCCGAGAAATACACAAAGCCCGACCGCCTGTGAAGGGGGTCAAGGCAACCAAGAAGGCCAAGGGGACCAAGTGTGCGAATGTGAGCCCCTTGAGGGTCAGTCTGCTGAGAGTCCACTGAGAGACTGTCCTGGATTTGGAGCGGCTTGCAGCATGCCCGTTGCCCGTAAGGGCATCCCGTAGCATGGGCATCCTGCCCGTGATTTGGAGCCATGGGCAGGATGCCCATGCGACGAATAACGCCTGACGACGTCACTACAAACAATCCGTCGTCCTGCTCGCCCCGCGCTGTTCTTCACCCCGCAGTCTCTTGCCCTGCGTCTGTCATTCCCGCGAAGCCGTTCATGGTCCTTTGGCCCACCCGAAGGGGATGAAAGCAGTGGCGGTTCGCCACGTTACACACAAGTCTTGTTCAGTACACGACTTGGCGTGTTTGATTCCGTTGTCCGTCCGTCTATTTGTCCTGAGCACGGGCCTTGACCCTCTTGACCTCTTCCAACGCGGACCTTCTGGTCGGCGCGATGGTAGTAGTCGTGTCCCTTCTCGCCGTCGATATCCCTGAAGAGGACGTTCGCGGAGTCCTGCCAGTCGATCCCCTCGCCCTGGACCGTCTTGACCGGGGCTCCGAGCACGGCGATGGCCTCCTCCAGGGTCGAGCCGACGCGCAGCTTGCCCGCAAACACGTACTTCGAGCCGTATTCGTGACGGACCTCCACGACGCGATCGTTCAGCATGAAGACATGGAAGCTGCCCGGATACACGGCGATGAATCGATTCGGCAACTGATCCGCGCGCAAGGTCTTGGGACCCCAGATATACTTCACCGGCTCGCCGAAGGTCGCGATCACCTTCTTGAGGTCGGCCTTGTCGATGTCGAACTGCGCCAGCTTCTGGGGCAGCGAAGCCGCGAATTCGTCCGCGCGAGCGTACGCCTGCAACCTTGCGGGACTGCCGTAGTCCGGATCGATGTTGATCTCCATGACCGACCGGTCCTGCTTGTGGATCTCGATCACCGCGTTCTCGTGTACACAGAAACAGAAGGAGAGATCCTCGTAGACCAGGTAATACGTTTCGGGGAGGTTGTCCAACGTATAGGTCTGGTCGCGATAGAAGATATCCCTGGGTTTGCCGAACTTCTTCAGGACGCCGTCCTTGTCGAGCTGGAACAGTTCTGCGATTCCGGCGGGCAGCGCGGGGGCGCTCTGCACCGCCTGCTGCTGCGTCTGAGCCGCCGGACTGGCCTGTCCCATGGGCACCAGGACGGCGCCGAGGGCCAGGATGGCTACGACGCCGGACCATCCTGGAGCGCCCCGATTGAATGTGTGTGGATTCAACATGTGCGTGATCCTCCTTTCCAAAGCTCTCTTGGATTCCGCAATTCCGATCAAACGCAAACTGAAAGCCGGCTTTCGAAATGCCATTTCCGCGATGTCGATCAGCGTATCCGTGTAGCACAGCGCCTGCGACCGCAGCGTCGCGACGACCGTTTCATCGACGGCCAGCTCGCGCGGGTGTCGGAGTCTGGCGTTCGCGGCCCAGACGAGCGGATGCCAGAAGTAGACCACCTGCAGGACCGCCTGCGCCAGGTCCACCCAGGGGTCGCACCGTTTGATGTGGGTCAGCTCGTGCGTGAAGATGGTCCGCAGAGCCTCGTGTCCCAGTCCGGGAGGCAGCGCCTTGGGCAACAGAATCACCGGATGCAAGAACCCGCACACCGCGGGCCGGTGCGCATCGTCGGTGAGTCGGAGCGTCACCGGTACGGTGATTCCAAGATCGGCCCGACACTCCTTCAGCAAGGCGACCCTCTGCGAGTCGCCGGGATGGCTGCGAGCCAGCGACCGTCTCACGGACACGATCCGCCGCACGACCAGCGCCAACAGCAGCAGCGTCCCGACACTCCAGGCGAACAGCACGAGCCCCGCCCAGTCCAGGGCGGGCGGGGGACTCTCAGCCGCTTGTGCTGGAATCGTAGAAACCGCATGGCTGCCCACTGGGAGTTCGACCCACCTCAACGGGGTTGCCAAGACGCTGCGAGCGGCGGGTTTCTCCGCTGTCGACACTGTCGGCAGATATCTGCCCAGCCAGTAGTTGACACTGGTCGGCGCCGCCAGCGACGGAGGCAGGACCAGTTTCACCTGGACGAGCAGCCACATCGCGTAGCGGAAGCGAGCAGACACCCTCGCTCGCAGGCACAGGTCCGCGATCAGCAGCAGTCCAATCAGGGCGCTGGACTGGAGCAACATGCTCCCGGCGAAGTCGCAGCACACGCGACCCCAGGAATTGAGCAGAACGATTGCACTATCGATCGCGTCCATCTGGGGCCTCTCTTCCGCGCGGGCCGTCCGCACGACCCGACTTCGCCGTCTGGATCATCCGTCGACTCATTTCACGGAGCTGAAGGGCTTCCTCCGCCGAAAGCCCCTCGTGCTCCACCAGAAACTGCATCATCGGAGCGATGGCTCCGTCGAAGGCCCGCTGGAGCATCCGTCGGAACTCGCCGCGTTTGGCTTCCACCTCGCCGACCGTCGTGCTGTACAAGTTCAGATTGCGAATCGTCTGGATCCGGAGCAATCCCTTGCGGACCATGCGATCCATCGTGGTCTTGACGGTGCTGTAGGCCCAGCCTTTGCTGGCGGCCAGGGCCTCCTGGACGGTGCCCGCCGCACACGGCTGATGCCGCCAGATCGCACGCATGATGGCCCACTCGGCCTCCGTCAGCTCGACGCTCGGCTTGTCGGGTCGTTTCTCTCTGCTCATGGCCGGTTCTCCTTCGTTCGACACATATAACAGACGTGCTACATGTGTCGTACGTTACACCAGAAAAATGAAAAGAAGAAAGAAGAGGCTCATCCGGTTTTCGCGCACTTCGGTGGTTCTTGGGGGCGCCGTCCCCAAACCCCTGAGATTTATCGCTTTGGGCCAATAGCATAGTATGAATAAGAGGGCGACGCCCCCTACAGGCGGAGTCGGCATACCCTGTGCAAGCGAGCACGAAGGGATCTCGCCGGGGTTCCCGCCCGCCGTTCCAGAAAGGCCCAGGACATCCGCACGGGCGTGTCGTGCCGCCTTCCCGCCATGCTATTGGCTGAAAGCGGAAAATCTCCCTTGCACGACCGCTTCGGGCGTGCCTGGAGAAGGCAGTACGCCAGAACCGGATGAGCCAAAGGAGAGTCTCCTCTCGCCAGGTCGGACGGGCTCAATGAACGGAATTGCCGTGATGCTGCGCTGTCGTGCCCGCGTTCTTGTCATGCTGAGCACCGCGAAGCATCTGGCCCAGGAACGGGATGCCGGTCTCGACGGCGAAGGGATCGTGTCCTCCGATGCCCGGGCGCTTCACTGCGTTCAGCATGACAGGCTCCGGACCCTGCCGCCAAGCCTGCAACGCTGCGACAGGTCTCCGGTCGGATCAGGCGAATTCCTGGAGAAGGGCGAGCAGCTTGCGGTCCAGCTTGTGGCCGTGGAAGTCCTCGTACGGGACGTCGGCACGCTCCGAGTCGAGGATGCCGAAGGAGCCTCGGAAGTTCCAGAGCGCCAGGCCGATGTGGTGGCTCGTGAGGATCTCCAGCACGTCCCGCAGCCAGCGGAGCACGATGTCGTGCGGGGTCTTGTTGAAGGCGCCGCCTTCGCCGCAGTGGACGCCGACACCCTTGCGGGCAACGTCCGCCCACTTGGCGTAGTGGTCTTCGAGCCGCTTGCGGTCCCAGCCGTGACCGGGCCAGGCGGGCTCGGGATAGTCTCTGTAGTTCACCCACGAAGCCCCGGCGTGGCTGACGAACATCGGCTGATACGCCCGCGTGCTCTGGGCGATCCCCAGGTCCGCCAGTTCCGGCATGGGTTCGTTACCCCAGCTCAGGCCGTCGGCGACGACGAGCCGATCGGGACTGATCTCGCGAATCGCGGCCACCGTCGTGCGGACGACCCGCTCGTGATCCTCCCGGCTCATCTGGCTGCCCACCGAGGGCGGCTCGTTGATCAGGTCGAAGCTGAGCTTGTCGCGCGGGATGCCTTTGTATCGCCTGGCCATCAACTGCCAGTGGAAGCAGAAGGCGTCGAGCGCGGATTTGTCCTTCCACAGACTGTGCGGCTCGGTGAACTCGCGGTTCACCGAATACCCCGGCCCGCGGTGGAAGTTCAGACTGACGTGCAGGCCGTGCTTGCCTGCCAGGTCGATCCCGCGATCCAGTCGCTCGAGCATGGACTCCTTGATCTTGTAGTCGTCGTTCTCCTCGATCCAGAGGCGGTACACCGTGGGGAATCGCACGAAGTCGAATCCGAAGTCCCGAATCCACTTGAAGTCGTCCTCGGGGAACTCCGCCCGGCTGTGCATGGTAAACATGTCCAGCAGGTTGAACCCGCGCCATCGCGGGATCGCGGTCTGGGCCTTGGTCGCAGCGGATCGGCTTTGTTTCTGCTGAGCGAACGCAGGCAGCGCGATCGCCGCGGAGCCGACGACGGCCTGTTTGAGGAAATCACGACGGCTGCTCTTCATGCGGCACCTCCCTGGAGAACGGATCTGGTTGTCAGCGACACACCGCCCCCATTCTTCCGCATCCGCATCGGTCTGTCAAGCTTCTCACCGGGGCACTCGCAGGTGAACATCGATGTCCCCGAACGGAGCAGTCTGTAGTGTGCTCGTGAGAGCATAGTGGAGCATCCGATCGATGTCCCGTGCCCACCGCGCCAGGTCGGGCTGGCGGAAGTCCCTCTTGTTTTCCACGATCCGGCTCAAGAGCAATTCAGAAAGCTCCCACTCGTCAGAGTGGGGAGAATATTTCTTCTCATTCTTTTCCTTCTTCTCTTTCTTGTTAGTGGTCGCGCGTTGGTCGCTTGGTGGCCGCCTGGTGGTCGTTTGCTGGTCGCCTGCCGCCTCGTTGATGTCATAAACCCTGGCGTCACGGAGAGTTGCCACTGTGCCACGGGTGGTCGGTTTGAATGCGGCGAAGCCCCAGTGGGCGA
>Ga0209605_1000180_pt1 | contig 87121 bp, 76 predicted proteins | sample AD_UKC035_MetaG_FD_184408 | JGI IMG/M metagenome (GOLD analysis project Ga0209605, IMG submission 184408) | Active sludge microbial communities of municipal wastewater-treating anaerobic digesters from USA - AD_UKC035_MetaG (SPAdes) (version 2) | ecosystem: Engineered > Bioreactor > Anaerobic >...
CCACTTTGGCCTTGAAGGCCCCACTGTACCGTCGTCGTTTCGCTTTCATCGTCCTGCTCTCTCTCACATCGAGCAGAACCCGAAAAGTCTAGCTTAGCCCCTGGTCCGAATTTTGGGGTCCATTTCTCAAGTTGCTGGGTGTCAGCGAAGGGTGCATTCAGAAAGCGAAGAACTTGAAGGAGAAGGCGCCAGATCTCCTTGAGAAAGTGCGGGCTGGTTTGCTGAACCTGAACAAAGCGGAGGGGGAGTTGTACCGGCGGCAGGAGGCAGCAGCGAAGAACACTGCCGCCGTGGTCGTTGACCCAACCGAGAAGCGGTTCCTCCTGCACAATTGCGACATTTTGGAGGCGCCAATCGAGGATGCGTCAATTGACGCCATAATCACCGACCCCCCCTACGGTGGCGAACACCTTGATTGCTGGCGGAAACTCGGGCAGTTCGCCGCCCGAAAACTGAAACCGGGGGGGGTGCTGCTGGCGATGGGCGGTCTATACCATTTGCCTGAACAACTCCAAAACCTCGATGTGGACGGACTGAGGTACTATTGGATGCTCTGCTACCGCTACAAAGACAAACACGGTGACTACCCCCGGCAAAGGAAGCTGCGGACTTTCTGGAAACCAATTATGTGGTTCGTAAAGGGCGAATACGACCGAACGTTCCAAGGGACGGATGCTTTCGTCGACTGCTACGAGAACAACCAACAGGGAAAAGAACATCACAAATGGGGGCAGTCTGTTCCCTTCTTCACAACGCTGGTTGAGAAGTTCACGTACACCGACGACCTCGTTTGTGATCCGTTCCTCGGCGGCGGAACCACCGGGATTGCCTGTCTTGCCCTCAAGCGCCGGTTCATCGGCATCGAGATCGACGCCAAGGCGTACGACGTGAGCCACAGACGGCTCACCGAATGGAAACCGGAGTCGGTTTCCGGAGAAGTTCCTCCCCCAACGAAAACCGAGGCACGGGCGGCGTGAACCTCCAACAAGAGAAAGGCATATCTATGAAATACATCGATATTCACCGAGACGGCGACAGATGCCGACTCCCCCACGGGACACGGCTCATGCTCGTCGTGGCGGAGAGGCTGGGTTTGCCGCTGCTGCGGGGAGAGTGGGGGTGGATTTGAACGTCTTACTGAGAATACACACGGGCGGTGCCTTGGTGGGTCTGGTGAGTCTTGGTGGATCTTGTTCTACCCCCCACCCCCCACCCCCAGAGCACCCCCCCATCTACCAACACAACAACAATCACCAGATCCACCATGTAGCTCTAAGTAATTCATATTGCGCTATTTATGTTGGTGGATCTTGCCGGAATTGAGATTCACCCAGGTCTCACAGGATCCACCACGAAATATAAATAGCCCCTGCGGTCAGATTTGTGGCAGGAATCGATTCCGTGCCGATATGTATTGATATGAACCAACGTGAGAGCAAACATGGCAATAACCATTTCGGGCGCTTGATTCTCCCAGCCACTGCTCTCCACCGTCGCCAAACGGTTTCATCGGTTGAGGTCTCAAGCGCCCTGATACTTTGGAGAGTAGATTATGCATGTATTGGACTTGGAGAGGATGGGGACTGATCAGTCCCCAAAGGCAGACAACAATGAAGACGAGCACCCCCCCCGGGGGCAAAATCGCAACAGACGCCCTGCGCCAGCGCAGCGCAATGGCAACGGTGAGGAGGAGCTTACCGACAAACAGAAAGTCCTCATGGACCTGGCGGAGATGGGCTACGCCCTCAACCAGTTCGGGAACTACCAGCGAACGGACGAATCGACTGGCACCCCGCTCCAGGCGCCCGAGGATGTCCTGATCACCCGCATCTACGACCATCGCCAGAAGTTCGGCAAGCGTCCGATCAGCAAAGAGCGGATCAAGGACATCCTCGTCGAGAACGCCCAGACGCATTGGGAAAACCTCTATGTGAAAAAGGTGCGTGAAGTCGAGTTTACTTCCGGCACCCCGAACAAAGTCGAAGACCTTTGTCGTGCGATTGCTGGCCCGAACTTCCACCCTCTGTACCCGGTCGTGCTCAACCACATCGCTTGGTCCATTAAGCGCAGAATGCGCCAGATGCCGGTTGATTACCCGATTTTGATCAACTTCAGCGGACCCGAGGAGTGTGGAAAATCCTTCTTGGTGCGGCGGATGTGCGAGGCGGTTCTCCCAATCCGGCAGTTCGAGGAGTTGAAAGACTCGGGGGCGATCTTGAGCAACATGGAGAGGAGCGGTTACCTCTTCACCGACCGTCTGGTGGTGGTGCTCGGCGAACTCACCAACATGGAACGGGTGTCCATCGACGTCTTGAAAGACCTCATTGACGCCGAGGAAATCGCCTACCGGAGGTTCTTCACCCAGCGCAGCGCCAACGGGCCAAACCGAGCGCAACTGATCGGGACCAGCAACCGGCATCTGCGGGAGATCTTCCCACGGGACGAGTTCATCCGAAAATATTGCAACGTCTGCTTTGACGACTGCCCTCGTGAGGAGCGGGTCAATGTCCGATGGAAGATCGTGGACGACTTCAACTTCAGCGAGTGGTTTCGTTCCATTAACGAGAGCGGGCCGTCACCGCTCGCCCCCGTCTACCCCAAGTTCAGGGAATGGGTCAAAACAGACTGCTACCGCCCCACTGAAACCGAGGTGTGGCTGAGCGGCTACATTTCCCTTCATCCCGGTGATGAACGCCAGTTCGCTGCGATCTGGGATGACTATCAGAAGAACCCGCACCTTCCGAAAGCGAAGCTCGGTCGGGACAACTTCCAGAGGTTGTTGGTAAGGCAGGGGTGCGAAAGGAAAACCGTATCGGGACGAAGCCACTACATCTTGCCAGCAATCACCACACCCCTCGACGGCTGGGACGCCTACTTTCCCCAGACGATCGACGACATCAAAGCCCGGGTGTTTGGAAAGGGAAAGCCGGATTGAAACGCATATCGCTCATTCCGCCGCATTGGGTTGATCCCGAAACGAAGGCACTCCACGGAAGTGAGGTCGGATTTGTGCAAGAGATCGAAAGCCTCTCCGACCTCGCCGACCTGGCGGTCAACTTCGATGTCGCACCAGCGCTCTTCCGAGAGAACATCCGCAGGAAGTCCCATCTGGAGTCGATGGACTGGCTGATCTACGACTTCGATGACGGCACATCGTCCAGACGAATCCACGAAATCCTGACCGGCGAGAACTACCGAGGTTGGCGATTGAACCACTTGGTTGCCGGGAGCAAAAACCATATGCGGGACAAAGGGGATGGGCGAGGCGCAGTTGAGCGGTTCCACATCTTCCTTCCGCTCAAGACACCGATCACAGAGCCGGATTTCTATTCGTTTCTCTGGTCCGAGTTCGCCAGGCTGTTCCTGACGGGGTTGACCCCCGATCCGGCGTGCAAGGACGTGACTCGGTACTTCGTGAAGCACTCGGTGGTTCTCTTTGTTGAAGGAGAGGGGATCGACTTGCCGCTGGAGATGTTCCGGCGACTTCATGAAATCCGCCAAAACGCCGCCAAGCAACCAGTTGCCCGCCCCCAACGTCGTGTCCCATTGGAGTTCCATGAGACAAGCGGCGGGGGCAGCGCCATCGACCGATTCCGCCGGACGTATGCATTCCGGCTCCTCGAAAATGAAATGTCGTCGGACGGACAACGGTATGGCACCAGCGCCACAATCGTTGGCGTCATGGTCAACTGCGGGATGACCGTGGACGAGGGGGTGGCTCTTTTTGACCAGTCCGCCGTCTACGGGGATTCTTTCAACCGAGAGAGCGTGGGGCGGATGTTCCGGCAGTTTAGAAGTCGTCAGAGAGCAGACTGCTCATGATGGTTGTTGACTCCGACATATTAAATCGCCACCGATTGCCGTGGCGGGGAGAGGTTCCGACCGAAATCAGAAACACTGACCACGGTTGCATATGCAAGACCGGAGAGGACACCCGGTCGGCAACTCGCACCCGACTTCCTTGACCTCCGGCAACCCGCCCGGCAAACTTAGTTAGATGAAGACCGGCAACCGTTGGGACAAGAATGCACAACTCCGCCATGCGGCCATCTGTTGTTGGCGAACGATGGTTGGAACAACGGAGTATCTGCGACTGTGCGACAAACTACGGCTTCTCGGATACAATGGTTGCATTGCGTCGCTCGCCGCCGAAGACATCATTCAAGGATGGGGGAAAAACGGATGGGTCGTGTTCTCGCCGGATCGCACCGAGCTTCGAGTCACGGAGTCGGGCAGAGAACAATTGGCCACTTGGGAAGAGGAAGACCGTCTTTGGCGGACTGGTGAGATGGAGAGAATGCCTTTGAGTAAAAGGCTCGTTGCGGGTGAACCGGCTCGGAACCTGCGTAAAATCCAGCACGAAATTGGGACTGCCAGCATTGACCGCATTCACGATCCCTGGGCACGAGTGGACTCGCTAGTCACCCTCCTTAAACTGGTAGGGTTGGGAGCCACGTTTGAGCCGTCACTTCAGATTCTCGCCAGCCCCGTGACAAAGAGCACAGAGAGAGTCCCTCTGGTCGCATTCCTCAGCGACATTAATACGGAAAGACATTCCAAATGGGAAATTCGGACTTACAATGCCCCAGCCAAGCCGCACCGAAGGTTCTTCGTGTTGGATGATGGAAGTATCCTGACCTGCGGAATGTCTTTGAACAACATCAACAAAGATGAAGTGTTGGAGAAGATCCCTGCCGGTTCAGAATACGCCAAGCACGATCGCCAGTTCTTCGATGACAAGTGGAGGCACAGTCAGCCCCTTTTAGCGGGCGAGACGTGACGAAGTCAACGGTTTGTACCGAATCCTGCCCGTCTCCCTATTTATTCCTGATGCCCCTTCAACGCCAATGCCCATCCTGTGGCGAGACGCTCGTCTACGCCCACCACGCCGGTTTCCGCCGAGCGTGCCGACTGAAGAGCCTGTGTCGAAGGTGTGCGGCTTCCCCCAGCGTCATCGAGAAGATAATCATCGAACAGGAGCAGCGCCGAGCGGCAAAGGTTGAAGGAAGAAATCCGCTGGCGGCGTTTTTTCAGCGGATCGAGGCGGAAATCTCGGGATCCATGCCGAACGAATGCTAACTTCTCGACTGCTCGACATCACTGATACAGAAAAGCACGCACGGCGCTGCCTACTTTAAGCGGGTGACCCCCACCGCTCGATCTACGCCGTCCACCTTCATCTTGTATCCTGAGCCCGACCGGTAAATTACCACGTTTGGTCGGAACGCATAATGGTAATGATAGTAGTACTCCGATTGCTGCCACACTTGACCATTTGCCAGCTTTACGATGGTCTGGCCATCCCAGCCCTTGAAATCGCTGTCGATCTGAGTCTCGATGGTCGAGATGGTTCCACCAGTACTCTTGGGCTTATCCTCCCCAGCGCCCTGTGAGGCTCGACCTTGTTCCACACCAGCGAGATAGAGGGAGATGAGAAATGCACGAAGGCTCTCTTTCTCCTCATCCGTGAGTTTTGCTATGCCCATCTTCTGCTGCTCTGACGGAGGCAGAATCTTAGCAAGTGGAAAATCGCCTGACGACGGAATGCCGGGACTTCCTGCTTTTGCCCTATTGGCCGTGGAGCTATTCTTGGGCTCTGAGGTGGGCAGAACCAACTGCCTGCACAACAGTGGCTGATCAAAGCCGTCAATTATGAGTTTGAACTGCTCCCCGTCCCGCAGGACGACGGTCTTAGGTGCGACCGCTATTTTGACGATGATTATAACCTCGCTGACCTCATAGACGCTTCCCGATTGCATGTGGAAAAGGCTACCATTCTGAATTGTGCCTGTAATGGTGCCTCTTACGTTGGTCTCTTCATAGAGTTGCCAGCCTGACCAGGCACGAACAGTGGCGGCGAGTAGGATGGTCACTGTTAGGAGGAGCGTTCTGCGGCTCATGCGTGGTCTTCTTTCCTTTTTGCAGCAGGCAATTGCTTTGGCGGACGACAGCTTGTGTATAACAGTCCTGTGAACACGGGTCAAGACAGGAACGCCGAAACCGGGCGTGTGTTTGTGCGCTCTGAGAAGACCGGCTGCAAAAAGGGAGGTCGAAGTAGTGTGGGAATCGTCGGCAGAGCGCATCAGGATGGTGACAGAGAGCCGTTTCACTCGCTCTGGTGCCAACCGTTCCGTCATCAAAGACACGATCATCGAGGAAGAGCAGCGTCGGGCAGCGAAGAATGGAGGACGAAATCCGTTGGCGGCGTTTTTTTCCAGAATCCAAGCGGACGTGTCCAAATCGCTGGAACGGTAATTTGGTTTTAGCGGCGGGGGGTGGCTCATGGACGGTGAGGGCGCACAATCGGATGGACGTCGACAGGAGTCGAAGTCGGGGGACTCTTTCCATGCAGAACCTTATCCCCCCCTGGCGTAGGGAGGAGGGGAGTGCTCACTTCGGGGGATCAGAGGGTGGTGGAGGTCTCGGAGGTTCGGTCGCTTCGGGTTGATGCGGTTCGGCACTCTCCCGGGGCGAGGGCATCAGATTCCAAAACGCCTGAACGTCGTCCTGGGAGATTTCGCCTTTATAGAAATTCTCGATGACGGCTGGCGAGTTGCCCATGATAAATCGCAGTTGTTCGATGTTCTGATGGGTCGCATAGTGGAAAGAGCAGAAGGTATGCCTCAAGCCATCGGCGATCCAGGGAAACCCAAGAGCCCGTCTCATACGTCTTGCAGCACCCTGCATGTTGACGTTTGGGATGAGGGGTCGCTGGTGCCGGTAGGCTTCAAGCCACTTGACGAGGTTTCCTGACATTTTGAAGAGCCGTCCCGCTGACGTCTTGGTGATGTCCCGGGGAAGCCAAATCTCGCCCGTCCTGAAGCGGATGTTGCTCCATGTCATCCGCTCGCACTCCTCTGGACGAACGCCAGCGAACATGGTTATTGCGATGTAGGGGACCAATCCTCGGATTCTCTGCGCCTCTTCCAGGATGCGCTTGCATTGCTCGACTGTGAAAAACTCTGGGGTGCCCCTCTTGACTTCCACCGGCTCAATCTGCGACACGGGATTGGTCCCCACCCAGTAGTTCTTTTTGATGATCCAGTTGAAAAACTGGTGGGCGTATGCTCTGCGGTTCTTTGCCGTCTGCTGGGATGCGTCGTTGCTCCACATCCATTGCTCGATATTCCCCCTCGTGACTTGGGCGACCCGCATGTCGCCGAGGAATCCCTTCATGAGGTTCGCCGCTGAGCGAATGCCCTTTGAGGATCTGTGCGCCAGCTTCTTGGACTTGCTGTTTGTCTTGTCGTCAATCCAGAGGGTCAGCATTTCGGACACAAACGGGGACTCCGCCTTTGCCTTCTGGCTGCGGAAATGCGCCAACCCCTGCTGCACGACGTCCTCCAGGATGCAGTTGACCAAAGAGCACTCCTGTCGCCATCTCGTGATCAGGGCAAGGGCGTCTCTCGCCACGGTGTCGGTCTCCAGCGTCTGCACCCCGCTCCGAGCCACTTTGGCAGCCGTCTCGGAGGCGAATCTTTTTGCTTCCTCCAAATCGGAAAATGTTCTCCACTGCTGACCAGTGTGATGAGCACGGCGCAGGTCAACCTCGTAATACCGGTGTCCCGATTTGGATCGCTCCCGAATCCGGGGCCACTCCTTGCGGTGATTCTTCACAGTGCAGCGTTTTGTGGTATTGTTGTGGTAAGTTGGGTATTAATGCAACGAAAAAGCAGCCCAGTAAAGAATTGATAGGCAACGGGTTGCCCCCATAGCTCAAATGGATAGAGCGGCGGTTTCCTAAACCGTTGATCCCTGTTCAATTCAGGGTGGGGGTACCCGGTGTTTTTGGGGTTGCTTTTCCGGCTCGATGGGTAGTGTGTATTCGTTCTGGGCGATGAACACCTCCGGCACCAAGTCACCGCCAGACCGGCTCTCGGAAGCGCAGCAGGCGGCGCTGATCACGCTGCTGGCTGACGACGATCCCGGCGTGTACCACGTGGTGCGGGATCGGATCCTGGCGTGCGGAGCGGATGCCATCCGCTGGTTGCGGCCGCACAGTTTGAGCGGCGACCCCGTGTTGCGGCGTCGGGCGATCGACATCATCCAGCATTTGCGGCGGCAGGAGGCGGACACGCGGTTTCTGGCGTTCTGTGTGAGCCACGGGGAGGATCTCGACCTCGAGGAGGGCGTCTGGCTTCTGGCGCAGACCTTCTATCCCGAGATCAACGTGGCGGCGTACCAGGCGCTGCTCGACCAGTTCGCCGCCGAGCTGCGCGATCGGCTGGCCGGCCAGGAGGGCGCCACGGCCACGCTCTCGACGATCAACGACTACCTGTTTGGGGAGCTGGGCTTTCGCGGGAACCAGGACAACGCGTCCGAGCCGGACAACAGCTACTTCAACCGGGTGATCGACCGGCGGACAGGCAACCCGATCGGGCTGTGTCTGGTCTACCTCCTGATGGCCCGGCGGTTGCGGCTTCCCGTGGCGGGGATCGGGATGCCGGGCCATTTTGTTTGCCGGTATCAATCCGCCGCGGGGGCGTACTACATCGATGCCTTCAACCGCGGCAGGCTGCTCAGCCGGGCGGATTGCATCCGGTATCTGCAGCAGAACGGGCACGGGTTCCAGGAGTCGTTCCTGGCCCCGTCGAGTCCGGGCCGCATCCTGCTGCGGCTTTGCTCGAATCTTCATCAGTCGTACGCCCTCTGCGAACAATCCGAGGAGAGCTGCCGTGTCCAGCGCTATCTCGTGGCTCTGGCGAAAGGCTGACGGGCGGGTTTTTCGGCAGCGACCGTGCGCTGGTGCACCGGGTGGGGCGCGCTGTCCCCAGCGCGCCGGAGCGGAGCCGGTTCGCGGGCCTGTGGCCGCCCGCGGTGAGGCTGTCACCAATTTCTGCACTTGACCGGAAGCGAAGTCTGGCGGACATAGGAGATTAGATGGCACAGCATTCGAAGGAGCGGGCGTTATGAAAAACCGGCTTGTTTTCGGCGGGTGGCGGTCCACCGGGGCGATGGGCGGGTGGATGGCGTTGTGGGTGATTTCGATGGCGATGTGGCTCTGCGGGCCGCCGCCGGCGCAGGCGGGCGCCAGGGACCGTCCCTCGATCACGATCGTCCGCGTGGACGGAGCGGAGGTGGTGGTCACGGTGAGCGTTCCCGCCGGGGTGAGGAAAGTGACGCTCGAATCGCGCACGCGGCTGGGGGTGGGGGCGTGGGTCCCCCGGTTGGTCAAGCGGTTCGACGGCACGGCCCAGACGGCCGAGTTCCGGCTGCCGCAGTCCGAACAGCTCGAAGTGTTGCGGATCCGGGGGGATACGAGCGAGCCGCTGCCGGCCCAGGTCTACGGGGGGACGACCGTGCACAACGGTTCGAGGGAGACGTCGAGTCCCGTGCTGACCCCGACGGTCTACGATAACGGGGACGGCACATGGTCTGGCGGGCCTGAGGGGGGCGGTGGTGCGTCCCGGACGGTTGTCGAGTCGGACATCTGGGTGATCCGGGGGAGCACGGTCTATTTCTTCAATCAGTACCGGGGGCTTCAGGTGCTGGACTTGACCGTGCCCGATGCGCCGGTCCTGAAGGCGGAGCTGGCCATCCCGGCGTCGGGGGAGCAGATGTATGTTCTCGAGGGCGGGTATGCGCTGTTGCTGGCCCGGGACGGTTGCGGGTGGGGTGAGAATGACGGCAGCAAGGTGCTGGTGGTGGATTTGCAGCCTCCGTTGCGGATCGTCGCCGAGGTGCCGGTGATCGGAACGATCACGGAGAGCCGGCTGGTCGGGCATGCGCTCTACGTGGCGTCCCAGGCGTATCGCCGGGTCTCGGCGGAACCGGATCCTGACGACCCGAACCCGCCGGAGATCTGGGAGTGGGGTTCGCGGGTGACGGGGATTGACCTGGCGGATCCGACGCTGCCGGTGGCGAGACCGTCCCTGTGGTATGCCGGGTACGGGAATGCGATCGCCGCGACGGACCGCTACCTGTTTGTTGCCGTGCAGGACACCCGGTCGTGGTGGCAGTCGGAGGTGCGGATCGTGGACATTGCGGCGCCGGACGGCACGCTGAGACCGCTGGGGGGGGTGAGGCCGGCGGGGAGGGTGGCGGACAAGTTCAAGATGCACCTGACGGTGCACCCTGAATTGGGCGACGTGCTGTGGGTGGTGTCCGAGGACTCGGGCTCGGTGACGGGCCGGCGGGCTGGGGTTCTCGAGACCTATGCGCTGGCGAATGCGGCGCAGCCGGAGGCGCTGGGGCGTCTCGAGGTGGGCGTGGGCGAAGGGGTCTACGGCACGCGGTTTGACGGGGATCGGGCGTACATCGTCACCTTCCTGCGGATCGATCCCCTGTGGGTGGTGGACCTTCGGGATCCGCGTCGGCCGACGGTGTCCGGCGAGCTCGAGACGCCGGGCTGGTCGACCTACATCCATCCCCTGGGCGATCGCCTGGTGACGGTGGGCATCGACAACACGCAGGGATGGAAGGTGGCCGTGTCGCTGTTCGACGTCGAGGATCCTGCGGCGCCGAAGGTGCTGTCGCGGGTCCCGCTGGGCGACGGCAGCTCCTGGAGCGAGGCGAATGCGGACGAGAAGGCGTTCACGGTTCTGCCGGAGGCGGGGCTGATCCTGGTGCCGTACCAGGGGTGGTCGGACGCGGGCTATGCCGCGCGGGTTCAACTGATCGACCTGGGCCGCGACACCCTGGCCGCGCGGGGGGTGATCGAGCACCGGATGCAGCCGCGGCGGGCGACGATGGTGCAGGATCGGATCGTCTCGATCTCCGGACGCGAGGTGCTGGTGGTGAGTGCCGAGGATCGGGATCATCCGGTGGTCACGGCGCAGAAGGAGCTTTCGTGGGGTGTGGATCGCGTCCTGATGGCCGGGGATTATCTGATCGAATGCAGCCAGGCGGAGGACGCGGATCCGGCGGGGGGCGCGGTCATGCGGGTGGCGGCGAAGGCGGATCCGGCGCGCGCGCTGAGCCGGGCGGTTCTCGAACCCGTGGGCACGCTTGCCGGGGCCGTCGTGCGCGAGGGCCGGCTCTATGTGCTGCAGGTGAACACCATGACGGCCCCGGACGGGACCGATCCCACGTCGCTGGCCACGCTGACCGTATTCGACTTGGGCACGTTGCCGGAGCTGACCGTGTTGGGTCGGACGAGCGCGGCGTTGGCGTCGCTGGGCTGGCAGTCGCAGTTCGAGCCGTTGTGGGTGCGTCCGGGCTTGCTGGTGTGGTCGGCGTCCAACCGCAGCATGCCGTACTACTATGACGCCTGGCGCGGAGGGCCTGGCGGGGTGATCCCGATCGACGGTTGGTGGTGGTGGCCGTGGTGGGGCTGGGGCAACGGCCGGTTGCTGGCGTTTGATGTGGGTGAGCCGTCGCGTCCGGTATTCCTGTCGGATGTGGATGCGCGCGAGAAGACGGACTGGTGGAACATGAGCGACGCCTGCACGGCGGCGGGTCTGGTCTACTTCAGCTACGCGGAGACAGAGTTTGTGCCCGTCGGGACCCTGGTTCCCGATCCTGTGAATCCGGGCGGGGTGATTCCGTCCATCGAGCCGCGGTGGGTGACCCGGTACTTCCTCGAGGTGGTGGACTATGCCGATCCGGTTCACCCGACCCTTCGGAAGCCGGTCAATCTGCCGGGCCAATTGGCGGGGTTGGGCGTGGACGGGGCGGTCCTGTTCACCCTGGGGGCGCACTACGACGAGAAGGGGAAGTCAGATGGCGCGGAGTACCTCGACGCGCTGGCCTATGATTCCGTGAGCGCGGCGCTGATCACATCGATGAAGCTCCCGGACGCCTGGCCTCGGGCCACGCTGGTGGCGGACGGCGCGATCTTGGTGGCCCGCCCCGATTCGGGGAGCAACGGCGGGGTGATCGAGTCGTGGGGCCTCGAGCTGGATCCGGTCCTCGGCGGCCGGTTTGTGGCGCTCGACCAGGAGAGCATCCCGGCGGCCGTCTCGTCGTTGACGGCGTTTGGGCCTCTGCGCGTGGGATCAACGGGGCAGGAAGTGGTGTTGCTCGATGCGACGCTGCCGACGGCGATCCGGCTCCTGGGATCGGGGAGCTTCCCGCTTTGCTGGGCGGGCGACGTTGCGCGGGGCGACGGCACCTTGGCCGACGGGCTTTGGGTGCCGCTGCACGACTACGGCCTGGTGCACTTCCCGGCCGACCCGTGACGGCTCCTGACGGGCCGCTTCAGGTCCCATGCGCACCCGGTCCAAGGCCGCGTTGATGGGCCTCATCGTGCTCGCGGCCGGCGCAGCCGGCCGCGCGGAACCGGAGGGGCGGACGGGGTGGTGGCGGTTTGACCGGGCTCCGGGGCTGAGCGAGCGCGGCGGCGGACCCCGCATGAGCCTCGGGATCCGCTGGGGACCGAGTTTTGACGGGTTGGCGGCGGGTTTCTTTGCGACCAACGGACCCGTGGTGTTGGCCTATCCGGAGACCGATCCCGCCGGGGTACCGAACTTCGCGCGGTCTGGAGGGGCGGTGCGTTTCCTGTTCAAGCCCTCGTGGGCACGTGCCCGGGCGGGGGGGGCCGCCGCGCCGGGTCATGAGGTGCGTCTGTTCGAGGCCGGGTATCGGGTAGGCGAGACCGTCCAGCCGCAATTGGCCCTCTCGTTGGATCCGCAGGGCACCAACCTGTCGCTGGCGACCCGCGATGCCGCTGGCGTTTGGCGCACCCACTACCAGGTCGCGGTGGACTGGCCGGCGAGATCGGGAGGAGAGACCCCGATCCCGGAGGCCTACTGGCGGGAGGTCCTCTTCAACTACTCGGCCGCCGGGTCGGGGCTTTTTGTGGCTGGCCAGCTCCGGCAGGACTGGAAGACGAAGGCCTGGAGCGGGTCGGGCGTGGTGATGCCTGCGCCGCCTGCGAACAGCGAGGCGTTGTTCTCGATCGGCAGCAGCTTGTCCGGCGAGTGGCCGGCCGAGGGTTGGATTGACGAGCTCGAGACCTTCGATCGGCCGTTGACGCCGCTGAGAACGTACGGGCTGCGTCAGGAGACGAGCTTGAGCGCGGCGGTCCTGGGTCCGCCATGGGCGGTCCGGCTCGAATGGTGTCATGGCGGGAACGAGCGGGTCACGGTGCGACGGCGTGCCTTGGGGGGCGAGTGGACGATCGTGACGAAGGGGTGCACCGGGTTCAGCTACACGGACTCAGGCGCGGGCCTGGAGACAGGTCGGGTTTACGAGTACGAGGTGGGGCCGCGTCGGATCCAGGTGGCGCTGGCGTGCCCGCCGGTCGAGACTCGGGGGCGGGTGATTCTGCTGGTGGATCGCACGTTGGCCTCGGCGATCGCAGGGGCGCTCGAGGTATTCCGGAGGGATTTGACGGGCGATGGTTGGTCCGTCATCCAACACGAGGTGGCGCGGCATCCGGACGCGATATGGGGCGGGGGCCCGATCCAACCGGCCTACCAGGCGGAGGTGCGGCGCGTCAAGGGTTTGGTGGTTGCCGATTACCAGGCGGCGCCGGACCTGACGCGAGCGGTGGTGATCGTCGGTCACGGGGTCGTGCCCTACTCGGGAATGGCGGCCGAGGATGGGCATCCGGACCATCAGGGGGCCTGGCCGGCCGACACCTACTATGGGGACATGGATGGCGTTTGGAGGGACACCTCGGTCAACAACGCCTCCCGCGTCTCGCATCCGCTGCTGCGCAACGTGCCGGGCGACGGCAAGTTCGATCCGAACCTGTTCCGGCAGTGCGGACCGACGGAAGCGCCCTCGCCCGCCAGCGGCGTCGAGCTTGCCGTGGGCCGCATCGATTTCGCGCGCCTGCCCGGGCTTGCGCCCAGGACGGAGACGGAGCTGATCCGGCAGTACTTCGCCAAGAACCACCGCTATCGGCACGGGCAAATGGCCTTCCCCGTCCGTGTCATGGCCGCGGGGTACTTCTGGAGTCCTTTCGAAGGGGAAAGCCGGGTCTTGTATGCTTCGGCCAGCGCGCTGGCTTCCCGGCTGTACGGTTTGAACGCGCCCGGGATCCTCGAGGGCAACGCCTTCGCGCCGCACCCGGCCTGCCTCTGGTCATTCCAGGGGGGGTTCGGCGGGGCGACCGCGTTGCATACCAGCGTTGACGCCACCCGGGCCCAGGGTATTCGCAAGATCAGCACGGCAGACTTGGCCCAGGCGGAGAACGAGCCGCACGTGGCGTTTCACATACTCAAGGGATCGTACTTCGGAGACTGGAATCTGACCGAAGACAACTTCCTGAGGGCGGTTCTTGGCACGCCGAATTTCGGACTGGCGGCTTGGTGGACCCGAAGCCACGTTTGGGAGTTTGATCCTTTGGCGCGGGGGGAGCCTCTGGGGGCGGCCATGGCGGCGTCCGCGCGCGGCGATGCCAGCGTGCGGACAACCAGTCTGATGGGCGATCCGACGCTCCGGGCGTTTGTGACGGCGCCGCCGGCCTCGCTCGAGGCCACCCGGCGGCGCGGGGGCGTGGTGCTCCGATGGGATGCGTCTCCGGAGGCGGAAGCGGGCTATGCGGTGCTTCGTGCCGCGGGGGGTAAGGAGGAGTCCTTCTCGACCGTTCACCGGGTGCCCGCCGGGGAAACGGGGTGGACGGATCCGGCGCCGCCTGCGGGACGGCTGGTCTACCAGGTGCGGGCATTGCGGCCCATCACGACCGGCTCTGGCACCTTCATCAACAACAGCCAGGGCCTGTTCGTCACGGTGAAGTGAGCGGCCGGACTCTCGCCGCAGCCCGGAGGGGCGGAGGCAGGCGCTGACGGTCGGGTTGCAGGACGCGGTGCGAGGGGATTTGAGCGCGGCACTCACGGCCGCGGCTACGGACTGTCAACAGCGTCACGGCTGGTTCTTCACGCCCACAGCCTTGGCGACGCCCTCGGCGTAACGGGGGTCGGCCTTGTGGAAAAGAGCCAGCTGCCGCTGGATGATCTCCTCGGGCACGCCGGCCATGGCGGCGGCGATGTTCTTGAACAGGCGGCCCTGCTGTTCGGGGGTCATGAGGCGGAACAGGTTGCCCGGCTGGGTGAAATCGTCGGTGCCCTCGCGCGAATCGTAGCGGTCGGCGTCGCCGGAGATCTTCAGCGGCGGCTCGGCGAAGCGCGGGTCCTGGGTCGGCCCGCCGAAGCTGTTGGGCTCGTAGTAGGCGTCCGTGCCCTTGGGCGCGTCGAAGCGCATGGGGCCGTCCGCGTGATAGGTGCGCACGGGCGCCTTGGGACGGTTGACCGGCAGCATCTCGTAGTGCGCGCCCAGACGGTATCGGTGCGCGTCGGCGTAGGAGAAGATCCGCGCCTGCAGCATCTTGTCCGGGGACCAGCTGATCCCGGGGACGATGTTGGACGGGCTGAAGGCGGACTGTTCGATCTCGGCGAAGTAATGCTCCGGGTTCCGGTTCAGCTCGAGGATGCCGACCTCGATGAGCGGATAGTCCTTGTGCGGCCAGACCTTGGTGAGGTCGAACGGGTTCCAGCGGTAGGTCTCGGCGTCCTTCTCCGGCATGATCTGGACGAAGAAGCGCCACTTCGGGAAGTCGCGGCGTTCGATGGCCTCGTAGAGGTCCCGCTGGGAGCTCTCGCGGCACTTGGCAACCACGGCCTCGGCCTCTTCGTTGGTCCAGAACTGTATGCCCTGAAGGGTCTTGAAGTGGAACTTGACCCAGAACCGCTCCTGGCGGGCGTTGATGAAGCTGTAGGTGTGGCTGCCGTAGCCGTTGACGTGGCGATAGCCGCGCGGCAGGCCGCGGTCGGACATCAGGATCGTCACCTGATGCAAGGACTCAGGCGACAGCGACCAGAAATCCCATGCGGCGGTATTGCTGCGGAGGTTCGTCCGGGGATGCCGCTTCTGGGTGTGGATGAAGTCAGGGAACTTGAGCGGGTCGCGAATGAAGAAGACCGGGGTGTTGTTGCCGACCATGTCCCAGTTCCCTTCCTCGGTATAGAACTTGATGGCGAAACCGCGCACGTCGCGCTCCGCATCCGCCGCGCCGCGTTCGCCGGCGACGGTCGAGAACCGCAGCAAACACTCGGTCGAGGTCCCCGGCTTGAAGACGGCGGCCTTCGAGTACGGCGTGATGTCGTGCGTGATCGTCAGTGTGCCGAAGGCGCCCGAGCCTTTGGCATGGACGACGCGCTCCGGGATGCGCTCCCGGTTCTGGTGCGCCAGCTTCTCGAGCAGCTGGTAGTCCTGCATCAGCACCGGGCCGCGCGGACCGGCGGTGAGCGAGTTCTGGTTGTCGGCAATCGGATTGCCGCCGGTCGTGGTCATGACTTCAGGTCGGTTGGCCATAAGAATGCGTTGATTTCCGCCCAGCATAACCCCCTCGACAGTGAAGGTTGAAATACCTGTTTCCTAAGCTCACCATAGGCGTTGGCTATGGAATTGCACCAGCTCCGCTACGTCGTCGCCGTGGCCCGGACGGGCAACTTCTCCCGCGCCGCCGCGCAGTGCCACGTCTCCCAGCCCTCGCTCAGCCAGCAGATCCGGAAGCTCGAGGAGGAGCTGGGCGAACGGCTGTTCGACCGCCTCAAGAGCGGCGCCCGCCTGACGCCCCCGGGCGAGGCCCTCCGCGAACGCGCGGTCCGGATCCTGGCCGAAGTCGACGCCGCCGGGCGCGAGGCGACGGAGTGGCGCGTCCTGAGGCGCGGCCTGGTGACGGTGGGCGTGCTGCCGACCATCGCGCCGTATCTGCTCCCGCGGGTGCTTCCGGGGTTCAGCCGGGCCTTCCCCGGCGTCGGCATCGTCGTGCAGGAGGATGTCACGACCCAGTTGGTCGGCCTGCTGGCGGCGTGCGCCTTGGATCTGGCCATCGCCAGCCTGCCGATCCACGACCCGCGAATGCAGACGGAGACGCTTTTCACGGAGGAGTTGCTCGTGGCGCTTCCCCCGCGCCATCGGCTGGTGCGAAAGCCTGCCATCCACATGGCCGACCTCGAGTCGGAACGGTTCATCCTGATGAAAGAGGGCCACTGCCTCGGCGATCAGGTCCTCGATTTCTGCACCCGGCGCGATTTCCATCCCAACGTCCTCTGTCGCAGCGCGCAAATCGAGACCCTCCGCGCCCTGGTGCAAGCCGGCATGGGCATCTCCCTGATCCCGGCGACGGCCTGCCAGGAACGGTCGGCGCTCCAGCCGCGGTATCGCTCCCTCAGCCCGCCCACGCCCCGGCGCACCGTCGCGCTCCTCTGGCTGAAGGAGCGACCCCCGGGGCGCGCCGCCCGCGCCTTCATCGAGCACCTCCGGACGACCGCCGCCGCAGCGTAGGGATGAAGGCTGATCCGCATGCTCTCGAACCCTGCATTATGAAATGGACCCTTTCTTCGCTGAGACCGATGCGAACGCGTTTCCTGCCGACACAAGCCGCGGGCCTCTTATGCCTGGCGCTGGCGCTGGGAGGCGGCGCGCTGGGCGCGGAGCCCGGGGCGCCGCGCCGGGTCTATTCCCACGAGCTCGACCCGGCCGGGCATCCGGACTACGACCGACGCGCGGTCAAGCCGCCGACGTGGACGACGTTCAAGAACCGCACGCAATTCACCTGCCTGCGGGGCTTCGGCATGAAGGACGGGCAGCTGGTCGGGTTTGCCGAGGAACTCGAGAGGTTCACGCGCACCCACGGGCTGGGCGACGTCATCTGGCCCTCGTACGACGTGCTGTTCGCGCAGAACCTGGGAGACCTCGCTGACGAGATCAAGCGGCGCGACCTCTACCTCTTCGACATCTGGGGCTACGTGCCGGGGTCGGGCCCGGGCGGCTATTGGCAGCAGTTCCTGCCGCCCGCGGGCGCGTTGGCCACCCTCGAATCCAAGCTCGGTGAACGCTGGCTGGGCACGGACATCGGCGAGCAGGACGGGCGTTACATCGGCGGCTACGCGGACCAGATGACCCCCGCATCGGCCGGCCGCGTCGAACAGTACCTGAACTTCCAACGGCACTTCGAGCGGATGGGCGACGATCTCGGTCACAAGCACGCGACCTTGGTGTCGCTGAACTTCGGGCATTACTTCCTGAAAGAGGGAACCTACACGCTCATCGGAGCGGAGACGGCGCAGGCGTTGCCGAACAACCAGGTCTATTACGCGTTCATCCGCGGTGCGGGCAAGCAATACGGCGTGCCGTGGTTCGGCAATGCCTCGATCTTCAATCGCTGGGGCTACAAGACCTACGGTTCCTCGGGCGGCAGCGGCGGCGATACGCACGGTCCGACCCATGGCACGAGCCTGAGCCTGATGAAGCGCCTGCTTTATTCGCACATTCTCTACAACTGCGTGGCGGTCGGGTTCGAGAATGGATGGTTCGACGGCGACACGCTGTCGCCCATCGGCCGGATCCAGCAGTCCGCCCAGCGCTGGGTCTGCGAGCACGGCCAGCCCGGGGTCATGCACACGCCAGTGGCTCTGCTGCTGGATTTCCATTCCGGCTGGGCGGCTCCCCGCCATCTCTACCGGTCCGATGTCTATCAGGTTTGGGGCAACCTGCCTTACGAACCGGGCGATTACCTGACCGAGGCGGTGCTCGACCTGCTTTACCCCGGCTATCAGGATTCGTCGTACTTCCGCGATGAATCCGGCTTCATCGCGCCGACGCCCTTCGGCGATCTTGCGGATTGTCTGTTGAGCGACGCGCCGCTCTGGGTGTTGGAACGTTACCCGGTGGTCGTCGTGGCGGGCGAACTCCGGGGAGGCCGCGAGGTGCGCGACAAGCTCCAGTCCTACGTCGAACGCGGCGGGCACGTGCTGATCACGGCCGGCAACCTGGCCCGACTGCCCGGCGGTCTGGCAGGCCGGACCGAGGCGGCCGACACGACGGTTCCCTGCGGCCGGGGAGACGTGACGCTGTTCACCAGTCCGTTCGGGGTGAGCCCCCAACCGCTGCCGGATCCGGCGGTGCGCAGCGAAATCGACAAGCCGCTGCCCAGGCCTTACGCGCTCGACGCCAAGGTCCGAAGCCGGCTGCAACAGATCTTCCGCTCGCAGCAGCTCTTTGCCCTGCACGGCGAAGGGCTGAGCCTCATCACCTGCCGCAAACAGGCCGGCGCCTACACCCTCGGCCTCGCGAACAACACCTGGCGCGAACAACCGTTTCGCCTCGAGTCGCTCTGCGGCCCCATCGAATCCCTCCGCGAGCTGCCGCTGGACCCATCGGAAAAGGGGGCGGTCGGCCAGACGCCCCTCGGGGTGGACGCCGCAACGCTGGGAACAAGCGGCGAGGGCAGAATCGCAGGCGGCGACGTGCGCCTCTTCGCGGTGAAAGTCCAGGAGACCGGCGTCGAGGAGATTCCGCACGTCAATCCGCCGCCGCGTCCGCGCGGTTGCCTCCTGACCCTGCGCCGCGCGGCCTCGATCAAGGAGGAGATCCTCGCGCGGCCGACGTTCTTCGAGCATTTTGACGGTGTCTGCGTCGATTGGCGCCTCGTGCACGAGCGCGAGAAGGCGGCGCTGCACCAGGAAGCCCGCTGGCTCCAGCGGCAGGGCGTGCGCCTCATCGTGGACCTGAGCTCGGGCCTGAATCTCTACCCGACGCTCCGGTTGCTCGATAACGTGCCTGCCGATTACGCCGCCAGCCTGGCCGTCTGGGATGATGTCCTGACCAAGATGGAACTCGTGGGCAGCAGGGATTTGGTGTTCTCACTGCACCGGGATCCCGAGAACAACCTCACCGGGGAACAGGCGCGCGCGGCCTTCACGAACACTCTGAAGAACCTCGCCGCGCAGGCGGCGGCGCGCGGCGTGACCCTGCATCTGCGCGTTGGCGCAGGCAAACCGCCGCGGAATCTCGCCGAGGGCTTCCGGTGGCTCGAGGCCGTGGAGGCGCCGAACCTGAAGCTGGCCGTGGCGACCGCGATGCTGGGCGACAGCCCCCCGGACCCGGAGTCGATCGCCCGGCTGAAGGGGCGGGTTGGCACCTGGCTTGTTGCCGCGCGGCAGACCGATATCACCGGCAGGGTGTGGAACCACCACGCCCCGCTCCGCTCGCTGCGGGAGCCGGCGACCACCGCCCGCTGGCTGGCCGCGGCCCCGGACGCGCCGAAGATCCTCGATGCGGTGCTCGCCAGCCAGGATGACGAGTACCAGGACGCCGCGACGCTGCACCGGATGACAGTCACGGAGTAGCGGCCCGGCGGCAGTTCCACCCAGAACGGATGCGCCGGTCGCGGGGATGCTCGCCCCACCCACCTGCACTGCGGACACTCCGGCGGGGCGAGACTCAGAAGTCGAGGCCAAGGCCGACGACAAGCCGGAAATCATCCGGCTTGGGTTGGCTGCCGTCCGCGCCGGTCACCGTGACCTGGTCCGGCGTGATGCGGACGGGGCCCGAGATTCGTTCGCCGTCAACGAACAGGACTTCAAGGAATCGCGGGGAACGGACCTGACGGACATCTTTCCAATCAAACGTCAAACCGTCGAGCTTCTCGCTGTCGAACTCGAGCCTGCGCTCCTGCATGGCCTTGATCCTGCCCTTGAGCCACTCGCCGGATTTCAACTGAATCCAGTCAACACGGTTTTCCGGTGGCACCCAACTCAGGTCGGGCAACCCTGAGCCTGGCGCGCGCGGGAGGCCTGGGGCGTTGCAGCGGGTGCATCAGGGGCGGCTGGGAGACTGGAGATGCCAACGTAGTTCGTGACGAGAACGACGTTCGTGACGACGACGTAGTTGGTGGTGACGATGGCCTAGCGGGGGCCGACCGGTTCAGCGCCGCAGCACTGAGCGGTTAACAGCAGCCCGATCAGCGTCGCTTGCATGCGGCGGTTGGCCGCCATCGGCCGGGTTCAGAGAAAGCGGCAGACCAGAGTCCTTGACTTGTGGAATGTGGGGTCAACAGGTCAAGTTCGGCCCCCGCCGTTCCAGGCCTCCCCACGTTCCGTCGAGGACTCTGGATGAGCGAGGCGCGGAGGCAGGGTGCCCCGCTGCCCCCCCACGGTTCCTTTGGACTGCATGCTTCATCGGTCTGAGGCGGCGCCTCGCCAGGGAAATCAGAAACTCAGCGCGAAGCCGACCTGCGGGCCTTGAGTGAGCACGTCGTATCGGAACCGGCTGGGGCCGCTGCCCGTTTCATAATCGGTGTAAACCCACCGGTAGCCGGCCTGCAGCGAGAAGGACTTCGAGATGTGCCAGCCGAACCAGGGGAATGCCTGCCATGTCAAATCCGAGCCCGCTCCAAAACCACCCACGTCGCCTCGCAGGTTGAAGCTGAATCGCCTTCCCAAGGGCAGGGTCACGTTGGCGCCCACGATCGGGTCCCACCAGTCCTGCGTGCCGGCAAGCATTCTGGGTGCGGGCAGGAGACCCGGCCCGCGGAGTTCGCCGCTGAGGTTGTAGTAGCGCGCACCGGCTAACAGCTCGAACCCCTTGCAGACGCGATAGCTCAAGGACGGCTCCACCACCCACTGGTCCAGTGCCGCGGTGAGGGGGCCTTGGGAAGCCTGAAGCCCCATGTAAATGACGTCGGTGGTCAGCGCCCACCGGTCATAGCCCACGCGCACCTTGCCCATGGCGCCAAGCTCGAGGTTGTCCCAGATCTGGTCGAAGCCAACATCCAAGGGGGCGTCGAAGCCTTTGATGGTCACGTCGCCCGACAAGCCGGCGGCGAGGCCGTACAGTGTGGCGTCGACGGTCCAGCGTTTGCCTTCCTCGGCGCGCAAGCGCGGGATCAGCAGCGCAGCCGTGAGGGTGAGGAGGAACAGGAGCGGGATTCCCTCCAGGACGGCCCCGGAGGGATGCTTGATCGGGGTGGGAAACGACACGTCCTTTGTCGTGCCGTTGTTGAGTGTCGGTTGCATCGCGTTGCTCATCGCTTGTTTGGGTTCGTTTCGCAAGGCCTCGTTTCAACCGCGAATTCGCAGGCGCACCCGATTCACTTCGCCGACTCGATCGCGCCGGGGTTCCACGTCTTGTCGAACCCGGGCTGCAGCGAGGCGTCGGAGGCGGCGAACGTCGGCGCCGCGAGCGGGGACGAACCACGGGGTCATCAGGGTCGTTGCTTGGGTGCAGCTCAGGGCGCCCGGTCGCGAGTCCGCGAGCCGGGACGGCTCCGCGCGGCTCACGAACGCACCGGGGGATTACCGGGTGTATTTCACGTGCACTTGTTCAATGGTCCCGTTGAACTTGAACGGCGCCTGGTCGAAGTAGTCGAGCGACACCGGTGAGCCCAAAGCGATGCCGATGTCGAGACAGTCGTTGGCGGTGAAGAGCAGCGGTGCGCTCACGGGCACAGTGCCCCTGGCGACTTCCTGGCCGTTCACCTTGAGGGTGATGTCGAGGGGGCCGGCGGGTTTCTTGATGGCATACGTGGTGATGACTTCGATCTTGGCTTTGCCAACGGGCAGCTTCTCCTTGGCCTTGATCTGCGTCCGCTGGATCTCGAACAGGTTGTATTCGTACGAGAGCACGCCGTCCTTGACGTAGCACGTCAAACCACCGGCGAACGCCCCCAGCTTGTAAAGGCAACCGTTGGCGTTGGCGGGAATCTCGGCGTCGATCGTGACGACGTTTTCCTTGTTGCCCAGCGCGGGGGCGGCGAACTCCGGCATGCGGTTGATGTCGCCGGAGAAGGTCCACTCCGTGTGGGGCTTAGAGATCTTCAGGTCGGGACGCATCACGGGGATGAACAGGCCACCACCGACAGGGAAGCCTTTATTCTTGGCGAATTCCATGATGAAGGTCTCTTTCATCTGGGCGAGTTTCTCGGGCATGGTGTCCGCGAGGTCGTGGGCTTGCGACCAGTCTTCGTTCAGGTTGTAGAGTTCCCACTGGTCTTTGTCAGGCGACCAGGCGACCTGGCCCTTCTCATCGAAGAAACCCTTGGGGAGACCCGGGAGCCAGGGCGTGCGCGGACCGAAAGCGCCGGCAAACCAGCCGTCCTGATAAATGCCGCGGCTGCCCATGATTTCGAAGTATTGCGTGTGCCGGACTTCCTTGGCCTTGGCGTTGTTGAAGGTGCTGGCGAAGCTGACGCCATCAAACGGGTCCTGCGGGATGCCGTTGACCACGCTCGGTGGCTTGATGCCGGCGACGTCGTAGATGGTCGGCACGACGTCGATGCAATGCAGGAACTGTGCGCGCGGCGTGGGGTCGGCCTTGATCCTCGCGGGCCAGCGGACAATCAATGGATTGCGCGTGCCGCCGAAGTGGGCCGCGACCAGTTTGGTGGACTTGTAGGGCGTGCTGCCGGCCCACGCCCAGCCGGCGTGGTACTGGTTCTCGGTCTTGGGCGAGCCGAGCACGTCCAGTCCACCGAGTTCGTCCAGCGCCTTGAGGTGCATCGGAATGGTGGTGGGGATGGCATTCTGGGCGAGGAGTTCGCTGATGGTGCCGTTCTGACCTTCCGCCGAGGAGCCGTTATCGCCCCAGATGTAGAAGATCAGCGTGTTGTCGCCGTAGCCGAGGCGCTCCACTTCGTCCACGACCCTGCCGATGTAGGTGTCCACATGCTCGGTGAAGCCGGCAGCCACCTCCATCAGCCTGCGCTGAAAGGGCTTCTCCGCTTCCGGAATGCTGTCCCACGCGGCCAGCGTGTCGGGCCGGGGCGTGAGCTGCGCATTTTGGGGAATCCAGCCCTTTTCTTTGGCGCGCTTGAAGACGCGTTCGCGATACTTGTCCCAGCCGTCGTCGAACTTGCCTTGGTATTTGTCGGCCCACGCCTTGGCAACCTGATGAGGGCCGTGGATGGCGCCGGAGGCCCAGTACATGAAGAAGGGCTTGTCCGGCGTGAACGCCTTGTGCTGCCTTAACCACGTGATCGCATCGTCGGCGAGGTCCTCGGTGAGATGGTAGGGCCGGCCGTTCCTGGGTGTGTTGGGATGCACCACGGTGGTGTTGCGCACGAGGTGCGGGTCGTACTGCGACGCCTCGCCCGCGAGGAAGCCGTAGAAGTACTCGAATCCGTACCCCGTCGGCCAGTAGTCGAACGGACCGGCCGCGGTGGTTTGTTCGGCGGGCGTGTTGTGCCATTTGCCCCAGGCACCGGTGTGGTAGCCGTAGCTCTTGAGAACCTCGCCGACCATGGCGCTGCTCTTGGGCTGCGTGCCGGAGTAGCCATCCCAATCGTTCGCCAGCTCGGCGATCTGGCCCGCGCCGATGCGATGATGATTGCGCCCCGTCAGCAACGAGCCGCGCGTGGGCGAGCACATCGCCGTCGTGTGAAAGCGGTTGTAGCCGATGCCCTGTTTCATCAACCGGTCCATCGTGGGCGTGTGGATTTCACCGCCCAGGGTGCTGGGCAAGCCCGGGCCGGAATCATCCACGAGGAAGATGATGACGTTCGGCGCGTCCTTGGGCAGGCGGCTCACCGCGGGAATCGGGCTGTAGACCGATTCCTGTATGGTGCGTCCGGCGATGCTGCCCGAGGGTTTGGGCGGAAAGGGCAGGACTTCTTGCGCCCCTGCGATGGGCGCGAAGGCCGCGCCCAACGCGAGGCCAAGGGCGGCGAGACGTGTGTTCGATTTCATGTTCAGGGCTTTGTTCTTCCGGCAGCGGATTGGCACTCAAAGACTCAACCGGCGGTGAGGGAGAGGCTCTTGAGGATCACGGCGGGGAGCCGAGGCGGCTTCCGGCACGGCCCACCGTATGGCATCCAGCAGGGCCATGCCGTCCACGGGTTTGCAGAAAAAGCCTGCGGCCTGCATCTCGCGCGCCATGTGCCGCGTCTCCTCGCTGTCGTCGGCCGTCACCACGATGCACGGCACCTTCATGCCACGCGATGCCAGCTCGCCCTGGAACTCCCGCAGCGGTTTGCCGGGGATACGGGCGTCAAGGATGAGGCAACTGAACGCAAGGCCGCCGGCGTCCATGTCCAGCAGGAGCTCGTCGGCCGAGGCAAAATCCCGCGTCTCGTAGCCCGCGGCGTTCAGCAACCGCACCAGGCCGCGGCGCGGCGCTGCATCGTCGTCCACGATGGCTATGACCGCGCTGTGTTTCATCGGCGGGACAATAGAGTCGCGCGTTGCCTCGCGACAATTCCACCTTCGTGGTACCCGCCTCGGCGGTGGCGACGGGGGCGGCGGGGCGATGGATCCGGACGGCAAACGGGCGCCAGGCTCGTGGGCCGGCTCACAGGGCAGCGCGGCCGGTTCTCGTGCCGCCTTCAACGCGGGCGGCTACACCGTAAGCCTGTGCCCGCGGGCGCCGACCGCGGCGGCTTACCCGGGCCGGCCGGCGTGATGCCGACGGCAGCGCATTGGCGCACCAGCTCGGCGACCGACGCCACGCCCAGCTTGTCCATCACGCGCCCGCGGTGGACCTTGACGGTCTCCTCCGAGATCCCGAGCTCGGCGGCAATCTGCTTGTTCAGGAGGCCTGCAATGACGAAGGTCATGACCTCGCGCTCGCGTTGTGTGAGCTGGCGCAACTGCTTTGTAAAAGCCGTGGTTGTTGCCCGCCGCGCCCGCTCCTTCGCGTCGCGTTCCAACGACTCGCGGATGGCGGCCACCAGGTCCTTGGCATCGACTGGCTTCGTGAGAAAGTCGACCGCACCCCGCTTCATCGCGGTTGCGGTCGTTCGCACGTCGCCGTGCGCTGAAAGGAACACGATGGGCAATCCACAGGACATTGCGCCCAGCGCTTCCTGCAATTGCGGTCCGGTCATGCCCGGCATCCTCACATCCAGCACGAGGCAGCCCGGCTTGTCTGCACGGTCCGCTGCCAGAAAGGCCGCAGCCGAATCAAAGGTCTCGACATTCCAGCCCGCCGCGCGGAACAGGCGCTTGAGACCACGCCGCGCAGACGGATCGTCGTCCACGACGAAAACGATGGGTTGGTGTTCAGCCACGCTCCGAGCCCTCCACCCACGGCATCACGGGCAGCGAGAAACCGACGCGCGCACCGCCACCGGGCACGTTCTCCGCCCACGTCGTCCCCCCGTGCGTCTCGACGATCTTCCGGCTGATCGCCAGCCCCAGACCCATACCGCCGGACCGCCACGTCACCAGGGGTTCGAAGATGCTATCGATCTTCGCAGGGTCGATGCCCGGACCATTGTCCTGGACCCAGATCCGCACCGACCCCGCGCTGGTCTCGGCTCCCACGCTGATCTGGCGCTCACGATCCGCCATACCGGCCGTTGCCTGTGCCGCGTTTTGCAGAAGATTGGCAACAACGCGCAGAAGTTGAACGCGGCTGCCGCGCACGGCCACCGCTCCCAATGAAGCACAAGGCTTGGGAGCGGGAGCTTGCGCGAGAATCCGGTCCTTCTCGGCCTCGTGCAGAGCGTCCTGCAACAGGGTTTGAACCTCCAGGGTCCCGAAGGAGGCGTCCTGCTTGCGGTATACATCCTGCAGACCCCGGATGATCGAGTCGGCGCGTTTGGTGTCGGCCACGATCTCGCCGAGCATGACGAGCATCTCCGAACAGCTGCAGGCGTCTCCTTTGATCAGCAACTCGCCGGCCTGCGCCGTGCTGAGAATCCCTGCAAGGGGTTGCCGGAGTTCGTGCGCGATGGCGCCCGACAGCTCGCCCAGGGCTGCGACACGCGTGGCGCGCTGCAGTTGCAGGGTCATGTCGGTCAATTGGGCTTCTGCGGCCCGCTGCTCGGAGATATCCAACCCCATACCGACCAGGTGTGGCCTCCCGTCGATCTCCAAGCGCACACCGGTCAGCAGAAAAGGCACCGTGCGCCCGTCCTTCAGCGTACAGTCGAACATGCCCCTGCTCCGGCCTTCGGTGAAGACTCGCTCCCACTCGCGGCGCATGCGAACCAGGTTCTCGCCCTGGAAGTACGTCTCGACCCGGAGACCCTTCAGCTCTTCCGCGCTGTAACCGGTGATCGTCTCGTGCTGCCGATTCCAACGAACCAGCGCACCCTCCGCCGACCAAAGGTAGATGAGGCCAGGAACGCTGTCGAACACCGCTTCCAGCAAGGCCCTCTCGCGTTCAAGTTCCAGGGCGACCAGTTTGCGCTCCGTGATGTCCGTGGTGGTTCCGGCGATGCTGAGCGGAAGGCCGTCACGCCCCACGCGGCGTCGGCCGCGCGAGGTCAGCCAGCGCGTGGTCCCGTCCGGACGTACCACCCGGTATTCGATGACCTGCATCGCGTCGCGCTGCAGTGCCGACTCGACGGCCGCCTGGACGAGTGCCCGGTCATCCGGGTGCACCAGGCTCAGGAAACGATCCAGCTCGAGGCCGTCTGCCGGAGGAAGACCCAGCATGGGAGGGAGGTTGGCCGCCGTCCAGAAACGGGTCTCGCCGGCCTTCAGCGTCCAGAGTCCGATGCCGGCCGTCTCCGCGGCCAGGACCGCGCGCTCCTCGCTCGGTTGCAGGGCAAGGTCTGCGCGCTGCTTCATCAGCGCATTCGCAATGATCTGGGCCAGCAAGCGGGACTGCTCCACCAGGAAGGCCGGCCAGATCCGTTCCCTGTGCCTCGTGAAGAAGGTGATCACGCCGAAGGGCGGGTCGGGGTCGGAAGCGAGGGGAATGTCCAGCACTGACTTCATTCCATGGCGCCGGAATCCCTCCCGATCCAGGGCGGCATGAGCAGGCACGTCCGAGGTGATGGAGGCGATGACAATCGTTCTTCCGCCCTGAAGCTCCGATAGGCGCCATGGGAACTCCTCCGCCGCCCCGATGCGCAAGGGAATGTCGGGCTCTTCGGCCGGGCGATGGCTGTGCGTGAGCATCATCGTTTCCCAGGTGAGGTCTCCGGCCTCCCAAAGGGCGATGCCGTCCAGGCCTAATTGCCCGCATACGTCACCCAGGGCGTCGTTGATGGCCTGGCCAATACGTTCGGCCGAAAGGATGATGAACTTGGATGAAAGCTCGACAAGGAGCGTTTCGAATCGCAGGACCGCCTCGAACTCGGAACGCAGATTGGCCTCGTCCGGAGTCACGCTTCTCCCATAGCATCGTGGACCGCAAGCCGCAAGCGTCGCCGCGAACCCGGGTGCTCACCTCGATGGTGAGACACCACACTAGCGCCTGTGGTCCGGCTTCCGCGAGGCGTTCTTTGCGAAAACCCCAATGATTCCGGGGTCGGCATTCGCACGCGGGCCTGTGGTGGAGAGCACCCCCTTGTTCACCAAGCCCGGATCAGCGCAGACTCTGGGCCATGGACCTGCGCCGCAACCGCAGTCCCAAGGGTTGCGCAGGCTCGATTCGATCCCCCAACTCCCGGCCCCTGGGCTGCGCTCGGGGCAGGCCGTCTGGGCCAAGGCCCGAGGCGGCGTGGTCCTCCGGGGCTGGGCCCACTCGAAAGCGGTGCCGCCTGGAGGGCGGCACCGCACTCCACGACGCTGACGCGCGGATCGCTGGGCCACGGCGCGGACGCCAGTTTCTGGAGTGCGGCAGCCCCCTGCCGCTTTTTCCGGACGGGTGGCTGGATTCAGCCCGCGGCGACAGGGCGACAGGCTCAGAATCGGCCCCTGAGGATGGCGTGGGCCAAGCCACAACACTGCCATGGTAGTGGAGAAGACCGGGGTCTGGCGTGCGCACGTCCCTGCCACTCAAACCAGCGACCTTCACAACTGCGGGAGATGGGTCAGCCGCGGATTGAGCCCCGAACCCACGGCTCGAAAACGATCGCCTGCTGGGTCTCGTCGGCGAATCGGGCGTAATAGAGCTCGATTTCGACCCCCAGGTGATGCAAGAGCCGGCCGAAGACCGAGGCCACCAGGCGCAAGTCGTCGTGCGCCTGCTCCGATCCGAGCCGGAGTCGGCCGCCCAGGAGCCCCCCCAGCTTCCGCTTCAAGACCCCGTAGTACCGGCAGTCCTCGTGGTTGATCAACACGATCCGCCGGATCGACGGGAACCAGCTGCGGTACAGCTCGAGGCGTTCCCGCATGAATTTGAATTCCTTCGGGAACTGCTCGGGGTGCGCCAGCACCCCGGCCCCGCCGCCCACCACCAGCGGGAAGTACTGCCCGCGCTCGAGATCCAGCTCCCGGGCCACGAACTGCTCGAACGCGATCTGGAACCGCGGATCGGAGCAATAGACCACGATGGCCTCCGGATGCGGCTGGGTGACCGCGGGGTAAACCGCCCGGATGGGAGAGGCGTCAGGGTTCATGGGCGTCACGGCGCGTTGCAGTGCCGGCTCTCACCGTCAGTGGCCAGCCTCGGCGGGGTTCTCCTCGGGTTCGGCGGTCTCCGGGGCGGGCGGTGTGCCCGCGGCAGCAGCCGATCCCGGCGTCGGCCCCAGCATCCGGGTCAGGGCGCTCAAATCGATCCCGGCCCGGCGGGCGAGGTCGCCGACGTCGATGCCGCTGGCCTTGAGGCTGGCGATGGTCTTGAAGACGGTGTTGGGGACGAGGCTGGCCAGTTGGTCCAGGCCCTTGCCGCCACCGCCCATGTCGACGATGTGGATCGAGTCGATGGCGCCCAGCGGGGCGGCCACGCCCGAGAACGTCGCCCGGGCGATTCGCTCGCCGGCTTCGCCAGTCAGCTCGATCAGCTTCGGCAGGCGATCGAGGATCATGATCAACTTGGCCGCGTCGGTCATTTTGGCGAGGGCCTCGGCGAGGCGGGCGGTGCCTTCGGCCTCGGCGAGCAGGACCTTGCCTTTCATAGCGGCCTGGCCTTCGGCCTCAGCGAGCAGGGCCTGCCGTTTCATGGCCGCCTCGCCCTCGGCCTGCGCGACGAGGGTCGCGCGGGTCTTGGCCGCTTCGCCTTCGCCCTGCAGGGTCTTGGATTGCTTCTCGCCCTCGGCGCGCCGAACGGCGGCCTCCCGCTCGGCATCGGCCCGGAGCACGGCGACCGCCTTGGCGGCTTCGGCCTCGATGACGGCCTTCTTGCGCTCGGCCTCGGCGCTCTGGACGACCGTGGCGTTGAGCTCCTGCATGCGGCGGGCGGCTTCCTTTTCCTGGACGAGGACCTGGGCCTCCTTCTCGGCGGCGTCGCGCTCGGCCTGTTTGACTTTGAGGACCTTCTCCTGTTCGGCGGTGGCGATGGCGAGGGCCTGGTTGGCCTTGGCGGTTTCGGTATCGGCGACGACTTTGAACTGGGCGCGGCGGACGTCGCGATCCCGTTCGGCCTCGGCGATGGCCACGGCGTTGCCGGCGACGACGACCGCGGCGGTCTTGGCGGCGTCGCTGGTCCGTTTCTCGGTCTCGGCCCGGGCCTCGGCCACCTTGATGTCAGCATCCCGCTGCGCCTCGGCGACGGTCTTCCGGCCGAGGGCGTCGATGTAGCCGTAGGCATCGCTGACGTCCTGGATGACGAGCGTGATGATCTGGATGCCGAGGCGCTTGAGCTCCTCGGTCGATTCCTCGATGACGCGCCGGTTGAAGGTGTCCCGCTGGCGCAGGATCTCGTCGATGTTCAGCTTGCCGATGATCGACCGGAGATGGCCGATGAGGATGTTGGTGACGAACCCCAGGATCTCCTCATCGCTCTTGCCGAGGAACGCCATGGCGGCATTGTGGAGGTCCTCCGGGGCGGTCGAGATCTTGCACGTGGCGACCCCTCGGACATTGACCTTCACGTTGTCGCGGTTGGGGATGTTCTCCTCCTGGATCTGCGTCTGGAAGGCCGCGGTGGACATCACCTGCAACTGCTCGACGATCGGCAGCAGAAGCGAGCCGCCCCCGGCCACGATCCGGAATCCGCGGACCCGAGGCTTGCCGTCCACCGGGTCCACGTACCGGTACTTGCGCCCGAAGAAGATGCCGACGGCGTTGGGCGGGATCTTCTTGTAGCGGCTGGCGATGACGCGCACGACGATGATGAACGCCACGGCGATCAGCAGAATCATCGCCGGGACCGCCAGCGTGCGGAGGGCTCCGGAGAGGTCGAGCAGCATGGGTGTCGGGTTCATGAGGAGGGGGAGTCAGAGTTCAGAGGTCAGGTGATGGGTTCGACGATCACGTGGGTGCCGACGATGCGTAGGACGCGCACGGTCTGGCCCTTGGCCAGGGCCACGCCTTCCTGGGCGCGCGCGGGGAAGATCCGATACTCGCCTCCGAGACTGAGGCCGATCTCGCCCAGGCTGCCGGCTTCGATGGGGACGGTGACCGTCCCGGCGCAGCCGACCGCCGAATGCGTGGCGACGAGCGAGGAGGCCTGCTGGCTGTAGAAGAGGCCCAGCATCAGGTACATGATCGCCGCCAGGGCCACCCCCGAGAGCAGGCCGATCCCCGACGAGACCACGTAGTCCCGCTCGTAGTACCGGGCGATGGCGCCCGCCGCGCCAAAGCCCATGAACAGCGTCGCAACCACCTTCGTCGAAAAAATGCTGATCGTCGGGTCGCCGGAGTCGGCCCCGGCGTCGTGTCCCGAGTCGCCGTGGCCGTGGTCATGATCATGATCGTGGTCGTGATCCGATCCGAACAGGAACGATCCTCCCACCACGAGGAAAGCGGCCAGCGCGATGGCAACGAAGATGGTCATGGCAGGGGGACGTGTACCACATGCGGCAGGCGGGGTCGAGCCCGGAAACGCAGGCGGTGTGGCGCGGGCGGTCTGTTGGATTGCCGTCGGATCATGCCAAGCGCCGGTTGCGCTTGCACCGAGTTTCGGCGCTGTGGTCCAATCCCGCAGCTATAGAATGCGCGGGGCTTTGTAGCGGATTCCCGTGTCCCCGTTCCCTTGTCCTGCCTCGCTACGCGATCGGGTTCCAGACCCGATGGAATCCGAAGCCCTCGAAGTCTCTGACATTGCCGGTGGCGAACTCGGTCACACCGTGGTGGCGCAGGGTGAGGGCCAACCGGACGTCATAGAGCCGGCGGCGGGCGAAGCCCGGCTGGGCCGCTTCTCTCCATAGCCGCGTCATGATTCCCGCCGCAGGGCCCGGATAGTCGAGCAGATCCCATCGCGGATTCGTCCGCAGCCGGTCGATCAGCGCCGCCGCCGCGGCGGGTTCAAGCGGACGGCGTGCCACGGCCGGATTGCGCAGCAGTCCATACAGTTCCATGAGCACCAGGTCACACACGGCGAATTCCGGATTCTGGCGATGGCTTTCAAGGAATCGCCGTGCCGCCTGGTGCCCCGGCCGACTGGACTCGAAGGCGATGAACAGGATGTTCGTGTCGCAACTGATCATGTCCCCGCCGCGTAGCGATCGGCCTGTTCCCGCAACCGCTCGGCGAGCAACCGGGCCGCGCCGCTGCCCAAGGCCGCATCCTCCCGCCAGTTCGGATCTGCGAACGGATCGGATCGAAGCCCAAGATCCACCGCGTCCGGCAGACGCCATGTTCTCTCCTCTTCCTTCTCCGCCTGGGGTTGACGTTGCGTCATGTACTCGAGTCCACGGCGCACGATTTCGGCGAAAGACCATTCCTTCTGTGCTGCCACGCGCTTGGCGCGTTGGAACAGCGCATCCGGGATCTGGACTTGAGTTTTTACCATGATGGTAAAAAACCATCATCCACGATCGTTGTCAAGATGACGTGCGGGGCCCTGATGCTCGCTTAACGCCTGGGTCCCGGCCGTCGGCCAGCGGCGGGTGGCGGGTTCTGGCCTTGAACGGCGCGTGCGGTGTCGGCTCCGGGGTGGCGGGGCTGATCGAGTCGCTGAACTTGCGGGCCGCTTGCCGCGTCAAGTCGGGTTGGTCGGGAAGCATCACGTCACGGCGACCGGCGGCGACCTCGAGGGCCAGTCGGGCCGGCCCGAGGAGGTCGCGGTGGGCGACCGGGAGCGCGGCCTCGATCCCGGAGAGAAGCTCGAGCGCGTCGGTGGGGCTGAGTGCTTTCGAGGTTCGGACCATGAAATGGACGAGCCCCTGGCGGGTGGCCTCGAATCGGTCGGCGTTCCCGGCCAGGCGGTGGACGGCGTTGATGGGCTCGCGGGCGAGCTTGAGCCCGTGGAGGGCGACGGTTTCGCCTGCGGTGCGGAGCGTCTTCGCGGCGAGAATGGCGGCCTCGGCCCAGGCTTCGGATTCGACGAAGATCCGATACGCGGCATGGTATTCGGGCAGGGCTTCATCCGGCTGGTGGAGGGCGGCAGCGATGTCGCCCCAGCCCCAGAGACAGCGGGCTCGACTGGCGTCGTCGCCGGTCATTCTCAAGAGTCCCTTGGCCTGTTCATAGGCGAGGAGGGCTTCTGTGGTGCGGCCCAGGTCGGCGAGGAGGTCGGCGCGGTTCTCGACACAGAGGCCCCGGCCCAAGGTGTCGCCGGCGCTGTCGAAGAACGCCTCGGCCTGCACGAAGGCGGTCAGGGCCTCGCCCGGCCGGTTCAGGCGGCGGAGGGCGTTCCCGCAGCTTTGAATGCAGCGGGCGAGTCCTGCGGTTTCGCCGGCCTCATGGAACAGCTCCTGGGCCTGCTCGCAGACGGCGAGGGCTTCCCGGGGTCGGCCCGAACAGGAGAGCGCGTCGCCGCCGCCGCGGAGACAGTGGCATCGGCTTCGGTGGTCGCCGGCGTCGAGGAAGAGCGCGGCGGCCTGCTGGTAGGCGGCGAAGGCCTTCCTGGGACGGCGGAGGCGGGCGAGCATGTCGCCGCACCCCCAGGCGCAGTAGCCCTGGCCTGCAGCATCGCCAGCGCTCTCACGGAGAGCCGCAGCGGTCTCATAGGCGGCGAGTGCGCCTGCGTGCCGGCCGAGGGAGCAGAGCAGGTCGGCGCGGCTCTCGACGGCGCGGGCCCAGCCCTGGGTGTCTCGAGCCTCGCGGCAAAGGGCGGCGGCCTGATCGAACGCCGCGAGCGCCTCCCGGTTGCGGCCTCGGCGGAAGAACGCCATGCCGCGGCCGAGCATTGCCCGGGCGGGGTCGGTGTCCGGCTGGCCCTCGACCGCCGCGTGAGGCTGGGTTTGATGCTCCATGGCGGCGTCGAGCAGGCGGAGAGTCCGTGCGGAGACGGGCAACTCGGTGCGGGAGCGTGTCAGGATGCGCGGGTCCGGGTTTGCCGCCAGCGCGGCCATGAACGCGTCGGGAATGCCCGTCGGGAACCGCCGTGTCCTCCTCATGCGGAGAGATGAAGGACCAATCCGGACCCGCCGTCAATCGGATTGACTCGCGGGGTGAAATCACAACCATACTGGCGAGGCGTCATGAGTCACATTGTCTCCGTCCTGCGCTTTGGCTGGCGCTACCTGAGCCGTTACCAGACGCGATTGGTCTGCGGCGTGCTGTTGAGCGTGCTGTTTGCGCTGGCCAACGGCAGCTTTGTGTGGGCGGCGCGGACGCTGGCGGAGCGGTTTGCGGAGAAGCCGGCCGCGATCGGGAGCCTCGCGGCGGGTGGGGGAGGAGGGCCGGCGGCGGCCAGGCCTTCGCTGATGGCCCAAGCGCGGGAGTTCAGCCACGAGATCACGCGGAAGGTGGATCCCTGGCTGCCGCGGGTGGGCCAGCCGCTGGATTGGCGGCAAGTGGCGGGGGTGCTGCTCTTTCTGCCGATGCTGGTGCTGGTGCGGAGCACCGCGGATTACCTGAGCAACTACTGCATGGGCTGGGTGGCGGAGCGTGTGATCCGGGATGTGCGGCTGGACGTGATGGACAAGCTGAGCTCGTTGTCGCTGGACTTTTTCTCGCGGTCGACCTCGGGGGACCTGCTGACGCGGATCAACGTGGATTCGGCGAATCTGCTGCGGGCCTTGCGGCAGGGGGCGGCGGACCTTCTGAAGGAGCCGTTCACGCTGGTGGTGGTCCTCGTTTACCTGTGCATACGGGATTGGCAGTTGACCCTGGGCACGGCCGTTCTGCTGCCGCTCTGTTTGTTTCCCTTGTTGGTCCTGGGCAAGAAGGCCCGGCGGGCGATGAAATCGAGCCTGCGGGCGAACATCTCCCAGTCCAGCCAGCTGGTCGAGTTGCTCGGCGGGATCCGGATCATCAAGGCCTACAACCTGGAGAAGGAGGAGATGGCGCGGTTCCGTCGGACTTCGAGCAACCTCGTTCACGCGGGCATGAAGAGCGTCCAGGCCAAGGAGCTGACCAATCCGCTGATCGAGGTGATCTCGATGTTCGGTTTGAGCCTGCTGCTGTTTTACGTGTTCTCTTCGGGACGGACCGGGGCGGACATGGCCGAGTTCCTGGCGGGGATTGCGATGTTATTCCTGCCCGTCAAGAAGCTGGCGGCAGTGCACATTGTGTTCCAGCAGGCTCACGTGGGGACGGAACGGCTGATCGAGATCCTGAACGAACAACCCACGGTGGTCGAGGCCGCCGCTCCCAAGCCGGTCCACGGGTTCCGCGACGCGATCCGGTTCGAGGAGGTCACGTTCGCCTACCGGGACGAGCCGGTGTTGCGCGAGTTCAGCCTGGTGATCCCGCGCGGACACCGGCTCGGGATTGCCGGCGAGAGCGGCTCGGGAAAGACCACGGTCTTGAACCTGCTGTTCCGCTTCTACGACCCCACCCGCGGCGCGGTGAGACTGGACGGACTTGATTTGCGGGAGATCTCGCTTCGGGACCTGCGCCAGCAGCTCGCGTTGGTCAGCCAGGATGTGGTTCTCTTTGACCAGACCGTGGCGGAGAACATCGCCTGCGGCAAACCCGGGGCGAGCCGCGAGGAGATCGAGGCGGCAGCTCAAGCCGCTTACGCACACGGGTTCATCCTCGAGCTCGAGCACGGCTATGAGACGCGGCTGGGCGAGCGCGGCGTGCGCCTCTCGGGCGGGCAAAAGCAGCGGATTGCCATCGCCCGCGCATTCGTGCGGGATGCGCCGATCCTGGTTCTCGACGAAGCGACGGCCTCGCTGGACTCGTACGCGGAGGCCGAGGTCCAGGCTGCGATCGACCGGTTGGCGGAGCGGCGGACGGTCATCTGCGTGGCCCATCGGCTCTCAACACTGGCCTCGATGGACCGGATCATCGTGCTGGCCCGCGGCCAACTCGCGGAGGAGGGGACCTTTGAGGAGTTGCTCCGACGCGATGGTCTCTTCGCCCGGATGTCGAGGAGCCAGGGAATCCTGCCGGAAACCTGAGCTCCGTCTTGGATCGGCGAGGGGAAAGTCCCGCACCGATTCGGGGAGGATGAGAGAGGGAAGTCAGCCCCCAGATCTTCGCAGATCTCCGCAGATGGGCGGAGAGACAGACGACAGAGGACAGAGGACGGACGACAGCGGGACGAAGTCCTTTCCTCGGCGCCTTAGCCTTTGCGGTTCTTTCCGGGCGTGGGCGGTCAACGCCACGACACAAGGGTGCAGGGTTCCGTCCTCGGTCTTGCGCCCCCCTCACCGCGGGCGGTTAAAGGACGGGTCTGCGGACTGGGTTGGGTCTGAGGCGCGCCTCGTCAGCACGAAGTACTTCTCCGATACCCACAACGGGCCGGTGGGCACGACCCGAAGCACCCGAAACCCGCACGCCTGAACCTCGAGGTCGAACTCCCGCAGGGTCGGTTGCCCATCATAATCCGCTCTCCGGCCTTTCAAGGCCTTCAGGAAGCGGCGGAGACCGCCCCATGCACGATAATCAAAGAAGGAAACCACCACGTGGCGTCGGGTGACCCGGTGGAATTCCCGGAGGAAGACCGCGCGTTCCTCGGCCACGGTGATGTGATGCAGCAACCGGTTGCAAAACACCGCGTCCACGCTCGAGTCCGGAACCGCCAGCCGGGCCGCGTCGCCGACCTCGAACCGGGCGGGAATACCCAACTGCTCGGCCCGGCGACGGGCCAGCGCGAGGATTTCCGCCGAGGCGTCGATGCCCGTCACCGACCGCCCGTTGGCGGCGAGCGTCGCGAGAAACCGCCCGGCGCCGCACGGCACATCCAGCACGCTGCGGCAGTCCGGCAGGTCGTCCAGGATCCGGCGCACGGCCCGCTGTTCGCGGCGGTCGATCTGCCGGCGTCGGCCCCGCTCGAAACGGGTGGCATAGCGCTGCGCCGCTTCCGCCGACTCGAGCCGGCTCCGGTAGCCCTCGGTGCCCTTCATGATGGATGAACGTACGCCAACAGCGCCCCAGGGATCAACCGAATCAGGCGGACCCGGATTCTTGCCCAACGCGTGTGGCGCGAACGTCTGCCAGGGCTGCTGGTTGTTTCCGGCCTTGAACGGCCCGTGCGGTGTCGGCTCGGGTGCAATCTGGGGTTCCGGAAACCGAGGAGAAGAAGCAAGGGTTTGGCCAACTCTGAACCTGCTGTCCCCCTATCGTGTCTGTCCCTCCCGCCTCCGCCAAGGCTTCGGCGAGACAAGCCATGACGCTCGCGCGCGGGAGAGGGGCGCGGGCGCGGGCGCCAGACTGTGCGCGCTGACTGTTCAGGTGGGGCGACGAGCGATAACCGCGTTTTGCGGTGGAGCGAGTCTGCCCGATGGGTTACGGTCTCGATGAGATCGATGCGGGCTCCTGTGCCACTCGGAACGGAAGCGGACGGCAGTGTGCGGGTTGAGCGCACCCGACGCGCCGCATTGTGGGTCGATGTGCGCTGGCGAGCCCGATTCGAGCAGTCCAAGTGGCGTTCCGGCAAGGCGGTCCTGGACCATTTCACCCGGGGTCACCCGCCGCCCTGGCCGAGGATGCTGATCGTGCCGCCCGATCCCGGACCGGGAGGAGGGGACGGGCCGAGGTTCTTCTTCAAACTATACAACCACCCGGAATGGGACTGGCGTCCCTGGCACAAGTACTCGAGATGGAGATACTGGTGGCGGGAATCCAAGGCCTCCAGGGAGTTCCGGAACTACGGCAACCTCGAGCGCCTGGGCATTCCGTGCGCCCAGAGGGTGGCTTGGGGGGAGCGCCGCGACCTCTTGGGGCGGCTTCGCTGGGCGTTCATCCTGACCGAGGCGATCCCGGAGGTCGTGACGCTGCCCGAGTTTTTCCAGATCCAGGCCAGGCACCCTGATGCCGGGTTGCGGCGGTCCCGGCGGATCCGGGTCATCCGCCAGCTGGCCGACATGACGCGGCGAATTCACGCCGCCGGTTTTTTTCACAACGACTTGTACGGCCGCAATGTCCTGGTCCGGCTCTTGCCGGCCGGCGGGGATCCGGAGGTGTACTGGATCGACTGTCCCAAGGGGGGTTACAATGCCCGCGAGAGCCGTCACCGGCGGCTGCGGATCAAGGACCTCGCCAGCCTGGATCTCACCGCGATGGCGGTGGCCACGCGACCGGAACGCCTCCGGTTCCTCCTCGAGTATTGCGGCGAGCGGCGGCTCACGCCCTCCGTCAGACACCTGATTCTCGACGTGGTCCGGTATCGGCAATCGCGCTGGCCCGTCGGGTGACGGGCGGAGGCGGGGGGCGCTTGCGCGCTTGACGCGCCTGGCGCGCCGCCAGCACCGCGGCGGCCGCGTCAATGGCCCGCCACCACGGACGCCAGTCCTCCTGATCGCGGTCCCGGCAATAGCGCTGCAGGAAGCGCGCCCGCTGGGTTCGGGAGACGGGCGCGGCATGCTGCCCCAGGCCATGAAACAACCGCGCCAGATCGGACACGGCCCGGCTTCGGCGGACCCTGCCCACGTGCTTCAAACCGTCCAGGTCGATGAAGTGGGGTCGTCCGCCGGCGTCGAGGATGATGTTGGTGGCCTTGAGATCCCGATGGCGGAAGCCGTCATTGTGCATCTGGGCCAGCAGGCTGGCCAGGCGCTGCACCAACGTCCGATCGCCCGAGGGCCAGGCTAGCAGCGAAACCGCCCCCGGGATCTCGCGCATCACGAAGTAACTTTCCCGTGCGAGGCCGAATCGGCGGCGGCAGGCGGCGGCGACCGGGAGGGCCGTGGGCACCTGCAACAGCTCGAGGTGCCATGCCCGCTGGAAGGCCCGGCAGCCGCGCGCCGTCCGGAACAGGTCGGCCAGGATGCCGCGGCGGCGATGGAGGTTGTAGCGCTTGAGCACCAGGCCGTGCGCGCACCCCACCGTCGAGGACCGGCCCGGCTTGAAGAGCCGGATGCCGCTCTCGAGGAAGCCGTCCGGATCCCGCATCATGGCCTCGAGCGCCGGCGTCAACAGGGCTTCCCGGTAGTACCACGTCAGGCCGCCCCACTTCCCGGTGGCAAAGCTGTACCCGCCGGAGAAGCAGTACCAGAGCCTGCGCGCGGCAGAGGCGCGGACGCGGTCGCGGGCGCGCCGCGTGATTTCCGGGGCGAATTGTTCCCAGGCGCCGCCATACGCGGCGTAGAAGGCGGGAGTCAACTCGAGGCGGCGGCGCAGCATGACGAGGTCGTCGAGCCGTTGCGCCCGGGTCAAAGGCGGCCCGATCTCGATGTTGTCGAGATCGACCAGGCAGAGGTCCAGCGTGGCCGGATGATAGAGCAGGTTCTCGACCCGGAGATCCCGGTGCCGGACGTGGGCGGCGTGCAGTTCCCGCACGAACTGTCCCAGGACGGTCTGCACCTCGGGCGTGCCGAGAGCCGGGCAACCGCTCAAGGGCTCGAACCCCGGCGGCCCCTCGGTGATGAGCCGGGTCTCGCCCAGGCCGCGTGCGGTCCAGCGCTCCCCGTGGGCCCGGTGGGGAACCACCGCGAAGCCCCGCTGCACCAACTCGGGGGCCAGCTCCCATTCGAGCCGGCTGCGGGGGGCTTTGACGAGGTACTTCAGCGCCCGCCACGGGTGGACACCGTGCCGGTAGCACTTGAGATAGAAGGTCCGGCCATCGACCTGATGCCGGGTGACCTCCCGGTCGGGGATGCGCTTGACCATTGTGCCCGGACTGTCCAGCACCGCGGCCAGGAGCGGCTCGAACCCCGGCTCGAGCTCCCAGCGCCAGGTCCCGACTCGCCGCTCTTGCCGTTCGCCACTCATGCCGTTGGGCCCGTCAGGGAAGGCGTCGGCGACGGAAGGGATCCGGTCGAACCTCAGGTCTCTGACCGCAGCGGCGGAAAGCCGGCGAAGTCGCGAGGCCGGAGGGTCCTGACGTCATCGGGGAAACCGTAGGACGACTCCACCGGGGAAGCAACGAAGCTTTTGGCGCCCGGATCCTCGCCTAACGCCTGGGGCTCGAACGTGCGCCATCGGCTCCTGGTGGGTTCTGGCCTTGATCGGCGCGTGCGGTGTCGGCTCCGGGGAGGCCCGCCCTGGGGGCGGGCTTCCAACTCCGCGAAAACTCCGGACGGGGCGCCTCAAGGCGTCGGGTCCAGCCCAGAGTCCTCGACTTGTGAAAGTCGATGCGATCAGGTCAAGTTTGGGTCCCTGTCGTTCCAGGCCTTCCCTCCCTACGTCGAGGACACCACACTAGGAGGTCGAGCCGCAGGGGACGCCTACGCGCGGATTTGGGTGGCGCGTGCCGCCCGCGGTCAGGACGGCGCGGACAGAGGACCGAGGACAGCCCCCCATGAACCCGCCGCGGTCAGCGCCCACGGCTACAGACTGATCCTGCAGCCGCCCGCTTTTTCGCTGGCACCGCCTCTTCCGGGTTTTCTATTGTGGGGGCCGCACGATCCGGGTCTGGGGCGGACCCGGTGAGGCCTCCGCCATGCCGGGCCGCGCCGCCGGCCCCTCAGACGATGGATGACGTACCGAGCACGATGGAAACGGTTGCCTGTGATCTGTGCGGGTCACCGGAATCCGAGCTCTTGCTCGAGAAAGACGGGGGGCGCTATGCCCGGTGTCCGCACTGCGGCTTCATCTTCACGAATCCGCGACGGCTCCGCTTCGAGGCGGACAATGAGGCCGCATTTCTCGAAGGCCTGGCCCGCTACGCCGAGAAGAACTACTCCCCGAAGAAGCAGCGGGAGTACCGCCGGAGCCTGCGGCCGCTGGCGCGCTGGCGCAAGACCAACCGGTTCCTCGAGATCGGCAGCAACGTTGGCGGCCTGCTCGCGGCGGCGCGGGCCGAGGGCTGGGAGGTGATGGGCGTCGAGCCGGTCGCCGAGTGCGCGCGGTACGGGCGGGAGCGCCACGGATTGGAGATCCTGCCGTGTGTTCTCGAGGTAGCGAATCTGCCCGGGGACTCCTTTGACGTGGTCTACTCGAACGCCGTGTTCGAGCATCTGGCGTCCCCGGCATCGGTGCTGCGGGAAGCCCACCGCCTGGCGCGGCCGGGAGGCGTGGTCTTTATCGACACGGTGAACTACGATTCGTACACGCGGCGTTTCATCGGGCCGGGCTGGAAGCTCATTGCGCCTGCGGACCACCTGAGTCTCTTCACGCCGGGGACTTTGCGTCGGTTCTGCGCACAGGCCGGGTTCCGGGTGACCCGCGTCGAGACCCACGGAGTACGCCTGCGTCCGAACAACAGTCCCCGCCTGCGCGGCCTGGCCCGCTGGGGGGAGGAATTGGTGAAGTTGCCCTTGAGCCTGCTCTGCCGTTGGACGCTCAAGGGGGACAGCATCAGTGTCCTGGCACAGAAGGACGCGGGACCGTCCACGGCAGGTGCATCACCCGCCCGGCCCGGCTAGCGCGGCGAGCAGGGTTTCCCCGACCCGGTTCATGTCATGGTGGGCAAGGACGAAGTGACGGCCGGCGTTGCTCAGGGCGGCGCGCTGGTCGGAGCTCCGGATCAGCGAGGCGAGCGCGGGGATCCAGTCTGCATCCGTGGCGACAGGCAGACAGTGGCTTGGCTGCAGGATCTCCCGGGTCGCGCCGAACACGTTGCCGACCACGGGCACCCCGCAGGCGAGATACTGCAGGGATTTGATCGGGGACTTCCCGCGGGTGAAGGCATCTTCGACCAGGGGCAGCAGGCCGATGTCGAGACTCTGGACGAAGGGCGTCTCGCGTTCCGGCTGGTAGGGATGGTGCTCGCAGGGCAGCGACCAGCGGGGCGCCCTGCCGCTCAGGATGGCAAGGCGTGCCGAGGGATGTTGCTGCAGGACCGCGGCCAGCACCGGCTCAAGCCGCTCGATCTGCGGCAGGTTCGCCGGCGCCCCCGCCCACCCGATGCGGACCGTGCCGTCGTCCCGGCGCGGGGCGGGTTTCCACACCGCCGGATCGAGTGCCATGGGCAGCACCACCGGTTCGACCTTCAGGCGCCGGGCGGCGTCCGCGAGCACCTGGTTGGCGGCCGTGACCACATCGGCGCCCCGGACCCAAAGGCGGAAGCGGCGGTTGACGCGCCATTGGGTCCACCACGAAAACGGCGTTCCGGGCCGCGTGAAGATCGCGTCGTCGAAGTCGAAGACGACCCGGCGCGCCGCTTGGAGCAGGCGCCGCGACGGGAAGGTGCCGGGCAGGCATTTCTGGTTGAAGACCACGTCGCAGTCGGCGACGCGCCGGGCGGTGACGTCCCGGCGATGCACGAACTCGAGCTCGAAGTTCCGGGCGCGGAGCCAGCCGGCGTATTGGACGATGCGGTACCTGGTGCTGCCCTTGTCGAGGTCGCGGCTGATGATGACCAGTGCCTTCAACGGTTTCCTGGATACCAGCGGCCGCGGAGTGTGGCAAGCCGTGCGCTCACCGCTGGCGAGGCGCCGCCTCAGACCGAGTCGAGTCTTCAGGCTCATGAAGACCCTGCTGTGCTTGCCCATCCTCTTTTCCGCGCCTCGCTAACGTCGAGTCCTCGGAGGCAGGGGGGTGGGGTTGGAACGGCAAGGGCCAAACTTGACCTAATCGCAACAACTTTCACAAGTCGAGGACTCTAGCGAGCTTCCCCGCGAGCCGGCGAGGGTGGCGCCTTCCCGCTTTACACTTGCGTGATGCTGGGGGAGTGAGTATTCCCGCACCCAATGAGTGATCCCACGAGGTCGTCCGTTGCCGGCTTGAATGCGTTTGCGCGGAACGTGCATTCGCAGAGCGGCGAGGACGGGATTCTGGAGCGGGCCCTCGAGTTGCTGCCAACGCGGGATCAGTGGGCGGTCGAGTTTGGGGCCTGGGACGGCAAGTACTTCAGCAACACGTTCCATCTGGTCAAGAGCCGGGATTACCAGGCGGTGCTGATCGAGTGTGACGCCCGCCGGTTCAAGGCCCTCGAGGCGCACTGCAGGGAGTATCCCCGATGCCTGCCCCTGCGCGCTCTGGTGGGCTTCGGCGCGGAGGACAACCTGGATGTGGTGTTGGGCGGCACGCCTCTGCCGAACGACTTCGACCTGCTGTCGATTGACATCGACGGCAACGATTACCACGTTTGGGAAGCCTGCCGGGCCCACCGCCCCAAGGTCGTCATCATCGAGTACAACCCCACGATTCCCACCGCCGTGGACTTCGTCCAGCCTCGCGATCCCGCCGTGAACCAGGGCACGAGCCTCCGGGCCCTGGCCCGGCTGGGGAAGTCCAAGGGCTACGAACTGATCGCCACCACCAGGCTGAATGCCGTGTTCGTCGACCAGCGGTACTTCCCGGCTTACGGGATTGCCGACAACTCGCCCGAGGCCCTGCGCGCGGACGAGTCGGCCGTCACCTACCTCTTCAACGGCTACGACGGCACCGTGTTCGTCCGCGGGTACGGCAAGATGGGCTGGCACGGGCTTCCCTACCACGAGTCCCGCCTGCAGCAGCTCCCCCGCTGGCTGCGGCAATACCCCAAGCATTACTCCCGCTGGAAACGTCCGCTGGCCAAGCTCTATCGGTCCCTGCGGAAACGGCGGCTGTTGTAGCCGTCCGCCGAGGCTTCAGGCATGATGAACACACGCGTGAGTTCCTTTTTGCGGAGAGCCGTCGCTCTGTGGAAGAAACGGGGCAACCTGATCTCCTGCGAGAACCCCTTCTCCGTGCTGCGGGGCCTGCTCGACGGCCACGCTGTCAGCGACGTTGTCGACGCCGGCGCCAGCAACGGCCAGATCTCGAGAAAGCTCCTCGCCCGCTTCCCCAAGGCGCGCGTGCACGGCTTCGAGCCGAATCCCGACTACCGGGCTGCGCTGACCGCTTTCGCCAAGGAAGAGCCCCGTTTCCGCCCGGAGTTCTGCGCCCTGTCGGATTCGGACGAGGACGTCGAGCTGCAGTGTTTCGCCTCGCCCGGGATCAACTCGATTTACACGCCGAACCGCCGCTTGCGGGCCTACAGTCCGGCGGGCACCGAGAGCCGCACCACCGTCCGGGTCCCCTGCACAACCCTGGACCAATGGCGCGCGACGCGCCAGGTGCCGGGCGTGCAAGTCATCAAGCTCGATATCCAGGGGGCCGAAGGCCGCGCCCTGCGCGGGGCCTCCGGGCTGCTCCGCGAGGCGGTGCTCGCGGTGTACACCGAGCTGCTGTTCAACCCGCTCTACGAGCAGGGCGCCATCTACAGCGAAATCGATCTCTTCCTCCGCCAGCACGGATTCGCGCTCTACAGTTTCTACGGGCCGAAGACCGACGCCCGCGGTTTGCTGCTGTGGGGGAACGCCATTTACATTCAACCCGAAAAACTGGGACTTTAGCTCCCGGGGAAAGGCCTCGGCGGCTCATGAAGCTGGCGCTCGTGCTGTTCGAGTATTTCCCGTACGGGGGCCTGCAGCGCGGCTGCGCCTTGGTGGCGGAGGAATGCGCGCGGCGGGGTCACCGGGTGCGGGTGGCCGCCGGCTCGTGGGAGGGAACCCCGCCGCCGGGGGTCGCGGTCGAGGTGCTGGGCCGGCAGGGCGCTTCGAACGTGGCGCGGGACCGCAGCTTCGTGCGCCGCTGGCAGGCGTATCGTGCGCGCGAACCCGTCGACGGAGTCATCGGCTTCAACAAGTTGCCCGGCCTGGATGTCTACTACGGATCGGACTCCTGTTATGTCGAGCGCATGCGGCGGCTCCGGCCGGCATGGTATCGATGGACCCCGCGCTATCGGCACTTTCACGCCTGGGAAAGGGCGGTCTTCGCCCGGGGCGCCGGCACCCACATCCTGATGCTCGCGGAACAGGAGATTCCTGTCTACCGCCGGCTGTACGCCACCGAGCCGGAGCGGTTCCACGTCCTGCCCCCCGGCCTGACCTGCCGCCGCGAGACGGAGGACGATCGCGCCCGGATGCGGTGCGACGTGCGGGCACGGTTTGGCTGGGGTTCGGAGGAACTCCTCCTTCTGTTGGTCGGTTCAGGCTTCCGCACCAAGGGCCTCGACCGCGCCATCCGGGGATTGGCAGCCCTGCCGAGGGAGCTGCGGGATCGGGCCCGGCTGGTGGTTGTGGGCGACGACTCGCCGGGACGCTATCGCTGGCTGGCGCGCGGACTCGGCATCGGCAGCCGTGTCGCGTTTCTGGGGGGACGGCCCAGCGTCTACGAGTTCCTGGTCGCAGCGGACCTGCTGGTCCATCCCGCCTACGCCGAGAACACGGGCAACGTCCTGATCGAGGCGCTGACGGCAGGCCTGCCCGTCCTCGCCAGCGGCGCGTGCGGCTACGCGGGGCACGTGGTCGCCGCCCGGGCGGGGCGGATCGTGGGCACGCCGGACGCGTTCTCGCAAGGCGAGTTCAACCGTGCCGCGACGGAGATGCTGGTGTCCGACGAACGCACCCAGTGGCGCGCGAACGGCCTCGAGTATGCCCGGGTGACAGATCTTTACAGCCGCCGGGAAAAGGCCGCCGATGTCATCGAGGCGGTGGTCTCGGCGAGACGGCAGGCATCTCCGTAGTTGCAGGGGGAGGGAAGGGCCGGCGCGCGGACTCGATTCACGGGTCGGCGTTCGCGAACTGCTGTTCGCCGCAGGCAAACCCCATGTTCCCAGCGCAGTCTGGGAAAAGGCGTGGAGTCCTCGACTTGTGGAACATGGGGTCAACAGGTCAAATTTGGTCCCTGCCGCTCCACCCCCCCTGCCTTCGAGGACTCTACATTAGCGAGGCGTGGAAGAGAGGATGGGCAGAGACAGCAGGGTCGTCATGAGCCTGAGGACTCGAGCCGGGCCTGAGGCGCGCCTCGCTAGGACTCCGGCTCGAAGTTACTGCTGGGCAGCGGTTTCCGGCGCGACCGGCTTGAGTGTCAGTGGATCGCGCAGCGGAACGTCAGTGATGCGATTGCCGCAGAGGTCACCGAGTTGCACGGGGTGGTTCGGATGCCCCTTCAAAATCTCCTCCTTCTGGCCGACCACGAGGATGACGGTCTGCTCGGGACGCAGGTACTGCCGGGCCACGCGTTGCACGTCCTCCCGTGTCACCGCAGCCACCTTCGCGCGAAAAGTCCTCCAGTAGTCCGGATTCTGGGTGTAACGCCCGGTGAATTCGTCCTGGGCAAAGGTCCCGGCAATCCGCCCCTTCGTGGCAAACGTGCGCGGGAACGTGTCAATGAACGACCTGCGTGCGGTCTCGAGTTCCTCCTCGCTCACCGGTTCGGCGGCGATGCGCTTGATCTCGTCGAGCACGATCTGGATCGCGTAGGGCACCGTGCGGGACTTGGTCTGGAAGCCGGCCATGAACACGGAGGGATAGTACACGCCCCCGGGAAACGACGATCCGGCCGAGTAGGCCAGACCCTCATCCGACCGGACGCGGTTCATGATGCGCGAGGTGAATCCGCCGCCACCAAGGATGTCGTTCATGATCATGATCGGGAACATGTCCGGGTGCTCGCGCCGGATGCCGGGCAACAGGATCGCCACCCGGCCCTGGTTCACGTCCTTTTCGACCACATACGCCCCGGGGCTCGCGAGCCGCGGGTCCCCCGGCACCGGCGGCGCCGTCTCGCCCCGGAACGGCCAGTCGCCAAACAGCTTCTCGAGCCGGGCCACCATGTCGGCCCGATCGAAATCGCCGTTCACGGCCACAACGAAGTTGGCGGGGTGCACCCACTTCCGATGAAAGGCCTCGAGGTCGGCCCGGGTGATGCCGGCGACGGAGTCGGCGGTGGGCAAGTAATTGGCGAAAAAGGACTCGCCCATCGCCAAGTACCGGCGCTCCCGCCCTTCGATGGATGCCGAGTCATCGTTGCGCTGCTTCATTTCCTGAAGCGCCTGCTGTTTTCGGAGGGCGAGCTTGTCCTCCTGGAACCGGGGAGTGGTGAGGACGTCGCGCAGGATGGCCAGGCCCTCGTCCAGATCTTTGCGCAACAGGTTCAGGCTCACGCTGCCCTGGGTCTCGCCGATCCCGGAGCCGAGTTGCGCTGCCAGAAAATCGAGCCGTTCCTCGAGGTCTTCCGCGGCGAGCGCAGCCGTGCCGCCCCGCGTCAGCAGGTAGCCGGCGAACTCGGCCAACCCCTCCTTGCCCGGAGGAACCACGTACACCCCGGTCCGGATGAAGATCGCGATGTTCACCAGGGGCAGCTCCCGGTCCGGCACCACGTAGGCCACCGGCCCCGTCTTCAGAGCCACCCGGTAGTCCGCCGGGTTCGGCGGTTCATATTGCAGCGGCGGGAAGGCGAGTTTCTCCGGCCGGTCCGGGATTTCGGCAGCCGGCACCGTTCCGCAGCACCAGGCCAGCAGCGAGAGGTTCACCGTCTGAACCAGCAGGCTGCGGAGACCGCCCAGCCGGGGCATGCGTCGGGGAGCCCCCCGGCCTGCCAGGGGATGGGTCGGAGGATCGGTCATCTGGGGGTTCATGGAAGAAGTGTCCGCTGCAAGAGACATGACATTCATCGAGTGCATGGGGTCGAGGAGGGGCTTGTCGTCATCGCACCCGGCCTTGCCTGGCGGCCTTGGGTTCCGCGCCGCCAGAGCCCGGCTTGCGCTTGTAGATCCCCACGGTCCGGTTTTCCTTGGTGAAGTAGCTGCGGACCACACGCTGGACATCGGCGGTGGTCACGGCCTGGTACTTGGCTCCCGCCTCATTGATCTCCCGCCAGTTGCCAAGGCCGTCATAGCCGATGAGCTGGAACAGGATGGCCATGTTCGACTGCAGCCGGCGGTACTCGCCCGCGGCGAAGTTGTTCTTGACCTTTTGGAGCTCGGCATCGGGCACGGGCGTTTCCTGGAGCTTGGCGATCTCGGCGAGGATGCCCTGTTCGACCTCCTGCGGGGTGTGGCCTTCCTTGGCTTCGCCGCTGATTCCGAAAACGCCTCCCCACTTGCGGGCGTCCTGCCCGGCGGAGACCTCGGTGGCAACCTGGGAGCCCAGGACAAGGCCCTTGTAGAGCCGGCCGGTCCGGGTCGACAGCAGCCGGGCCAGCACTTCGAGCGGGTAGGAATCCTTGTGGCCGAAAGGCACGGTGTGCCACAGGATGTCCACCTGGGGATTGGCCTCCGCTTCAGCGTACATCCGCTTTTCGGCCTGCTGGGGCGGTTCGGACGTCACGACTTCGGGCGCGTCCCTCGGACCGCGGGGGATCCGGCCGAAGTACCGCTGGGCGAGGGCCTCGGCTTCGGACACGCGCAGGTCGCCGACGAGGATGAGGGTGACATTTTGCGGCGCGTAGTAGGTGGCGTAGAACTCGTCGGCCTGAGCCTTCGATATCGTCGGCAGGTCGGCCGGCCAGCCGATCACCGGCCAGGAGTACGGACTGGCGTCCCAGAACATGGCGTTGAACGTCTCCTGGAACCTGCCCAGCGGCGTGGACTCGGTCCGCAACCGGCGCTCCTCGTAGACCACGTCGCGTTCCGCGTAGAACTCGCGAAACACCGGCCGCCACAGGCGCTCGGACTCCATCCACATCCAGAGCTCGAGCTTGTTGGCCGGCACGGTGATGAAGTAGGCCGTCATGTCCTCGCTGGTGAACGCATTCATGCCCGACCCGCCGGCGGTGGTGTAGACCCGGTCGAATTCGTTCTTCACCAGCACCTCGCGCTGGCGCTCAATCAGCTTCTGGAATTGCTGGTCCAGTTCCTTCAGCCGCTCCGACCGGTTCTCCGGTTGCATCAGGTCCCCGATCTCACCCCGGCGATAGGCGGCGCGCAGCCTGGATTCCTCGCGCCGCATGGCCTCGCGGACACGCTCCTGTTCCTCGATGATTTCCCGATCCGCCGCGTAGTCCTTGGTCCCGAGGGTCGGCGTGCCTTTGAACATCATGTGTTCGAACAGATGGGCGATGCCGGTGATCCCCGGACGCTCGTTCGAGCTCCCGACATGCGCGACCCAGCCCCCTGAGACCGAAGGGTCATCGTGGCGCTCGACCATCAGGAGGCGCATGCCGTTGGCGAGGGTCTTCTCGACCACCGGGACTTGTTGGGCGTCGACCGCGGCGCCCGCCGCGATCGCCAGGGCGAAAAGGAGATTGACGCTCTTCACGGCGCCCAGAGTGCACGATCCCCCGCCGGCGTCAACGGCGCAAAGAAGACCCTATCACGCCGGGCTTGACTCCGACTCGCGCTGGCGTCGGATCAGTCCGCGGACGAGATCCTCGGTCAGCGTGGTTCATATCATGGGAAGCACAGAACGGCCGGTCCTTCAAGACCGCCGCGTCACCGGAACCGGATCGAGAAGAGGTCGGCGTCCTTCATCACGAACCGCAGCCGCACCGGCCGGCCGGCGAGCGGGCCGACGTCGCTCCCGCCTTTCCATCCGGCCGTCCGCTCGATGGCATCGCCGACCAGTTCGAGCGCCTCGGCGAGCGTGTACCCCGGCAGCGGTTGTCCCGCAGCATCCTGGATCTCGATTCGGGCGCTGCCCGCCGCCCCGGTCGCGAGATTCAAGACCAGCCGGTTGCCGCCGAACGTCAGCGGGCGCGTGACGCATTCCCCGCCGCGAAATGGCGCGTGCAGCGAGGCGAAGCCGTCGGTGCGAAGGGTGAGCCGGCGGAGGTGGCTCGTCGGTTGGGCATAATGCGCCTGCTGGTAGAGGGAGATCTCGTTCCGGCCGGTGGCGATGACCCCGCGGGCCGTCATGCCGGCGCGCGACGCCCAGTTGCCCGGATCGAGGCCGGGCCGGATGTAGCCCTCGAGGAACGTCCGGTCGAAGCGGGTTCCACCCCGGCTCGTCATGAAGACCGCCTCGGCACAGTCCCCCGCATAACCGGGATCAACCCCCAACGCGCGCGCCTGCTCGGGCGTCAGCGCCTTGCGTCCCGGGAGGAAACGCATCGGAAACGCCAGGTAAAGGTGCGGCGCCCGATAGTAAGGTTGCGTCTGGCTCGTGTACAAATGCTCGGGCGGCGCGTCGCCAAACCGGATTTCCACCGGGTTCGACCACTGCTCGAAATCGGTCGAGGTGGCGCGGCTGATCGTCCGGAAGCCGGCAAACCCGCCACCGGTCCAGGACCGGAGATAAAGCGCATAGCAGCGCTCGGTCTCGGACCAGAAGGCGACGTTCTGCGAGTCGAATGCCCCGCGGGTGACGAGTGGCCGGTCGCGCCATGCGCGCCACCGGAGGCCGTCGGCGGAGACAAAACCGAAAAGACCCGTCTCCGAAGTGCCGGCCAGGGCTTTGAACCGTTCCTCGGCGGGGACACCCGGCCGGGTGTCGAGGAACGGGGCGAAGTTGTGCGAGAAGGGGGCGCGGCCGGCGAGGATGATGTTGTTGTTCCGGGTGCCGTGGCTTTCGAAAAGGCCCAGGTCGGGCTTGGTCCATGTGATGCCGTCGGGACTCTCGGCATAGCAGGTGACTTCATTCGTCGAACCGTCGCGTCCGGCCACGGGCAGGCCGCGGTAGTACATCCGAACCCGGTCCTGGTCCTGCAACACCGTGACGTAACCGCAGAAAGCCCCCTCCCAGGGACGGTCGAAGCGGAGCGCCACACCCGCCGGGACCGGCGAGTGCATCTGGAGCGACGCCCCGGCCAGCGTCTCAATCAGGTAATCATCCACGAACAACTCCAGCCGGTTGCCAAGCTCGAGGGGAAGCGGGTCCAAGGGCAGATACTCGGGGCCGTCCGGTCCCAGCCGGAACCGCCGGATCCGGACCGCGCTGCCCTCGCCCTCCTCGTAGTAGGTGACGAGTACCGTGCCGTCCCTGCGTTCGACGGTCGAGGCGTAGGCGCCGATCGTGCTGTCGATCTCGTAGGGCCCAAGCCAGGTGCGCCCCTCGTCGCGGCTGACATGAAGCGCCGTCTTGGGCAGCCGATGCGTCAGCAGGATCTCGCCGGTCCGCAGGCGGGTCAAATGCGGGCAGTGCCCGGCGAACCCGATGTCTTGAACCGGCGACCAGGTCAGGCCCTGGTCCGGGCTCGTGGCGAAGTGCATGTTCACGCGGTCCCCCCGGAGCGCGGCGTAAAGGGTCCCGTTGGTGAGCAGGACGAAATCCGTCTCGGCGTCGAGCCGGACGCCGCTCCCCTGGCCGATCGGGATCGGGGCACTCCAGGTCTTGCCGGCGTCAGTCGACCGGATCACGCCGCCGTAGGCGGTGCCAGCCTCCTCGCGATACACGCCCAGGAGGCGCGTGCCATCGGGGAGTTCACGGACCGGAGCCGAGCTGGGCCAGCCGGCCGCGACAATCCTCGGGTTCGCTTGCCAGGTTTCGCCGCCGTCGGTCGAGGTCACCAGGCAGGTGTCGCAGAGGGTCTGGTCCCCCTCGCGCCGGTAGGTGAAGAAGCTGCAAACCACCGTGCCGTCGCTCATCGCCGCCACGTGCGGGTCGCGATCGTCCTGCGGCCCGTCGAACACGACCCAGGGCCGGCTCCAGGAATGGCCATCGTCGGTCGAGCGGACGGCGCAGATCCGGCCGCCGTTGGGCCAGCCGGCCCGGGGAAGCGACACATGGCCGTATCCGGCATAGAACACGCAGAGCAAATCCCCGTTCTGCAGCCGGCAGATGTCGGTGAAAGCCTGGTACGGGCCGGCGGCCTCCCCGCGGGAGATGACCCGGGGCCGCGGCGGCGCGGAGGAGACGGCCGGATCCGGCTCCGCGGTGAGCGCGGGTCCGGCGACGGTCGATGACCAGAACAACAGGGCTGCGACAGGGAGAAGGGGTAAGCGTGAGGCTCTCATGGCACTGGATGGGTCAACTGGCAACCGCCCGGCCCCGCAACGCGGATTGAATGGTAAGGTACTCCCCCACGTTCTCGAGGGTGAGAATGCCCACCAGCCGGCCTTGATCGACCACCGGGAGCGACCGGCAGTCGCTCGTGGTCAGCCGGGCAAAAGCGCCCTGGGTTTCCTCGGCGGGACTGGCCGTCTGGAAATGCGGCGCCATGCAGTCGCTGACGCGCGCCTGCGGCCCGCCGCGCGCCAGGTGCGTCATCAGGTCCCGCCGCGTCAGCATCCCCACCACCCGCCCATCCCTGACCACGGGAAAATCCTGATGGAACCCCGCGAGGGTGTGGTCGACCGCGCGCTGCAGCGGGTCCTCCGGCTCGAGCATCCGGAAATCCGTGATCATGACCTGGCGGATCGGCACGCCGGTCAGGACCGCCCGCACCTTCAGCAGTTCCGCCTCGTCCTCAGCCCCCAGGTAGACGAACAGCGCGATGAACACCCAGAGCGGGTGCATGGCGTACAAGCCTACCGCGCCAAACGCGAACGCCAGCGCCTGGCCGACGTCCACCGCCCACCGGGTCGCCCGCGCGAATCCAAAACGCATGCCCAAGAGCGCCCGGAGAACCCGGCCGCCGTCCATGGGAAACGCCGGGACCAGGTTGAACACGCCCATCGCGAGGTTGGCCAGGACCAGCTTGTTCATGAACTGGCCGACCCACCGCAGCTCCCGCAGGTTGAGTGCGTCGGTGAACGGCCCGATGGTGCCCCAGTAGATGATCGCCAGCAGAAGATTCACCGCCGGTCCCGCCAGCGCCACCACCAGCTCTTGCTTGGGGTCTTCCGGCATCCGCTCGAGCCGCGCCAGGCCCCCGATCGGCATCAGCGTGATGTCCCGGGTCCGGATCCCGTAATGCCGGGCGGCCAGCGCGTGGCCCAGCTCGTGCAGCAGCACGATGCCAAGGAAACAGGCGATGAACAGCACCGCCTCCGTCACGTCCCCCATCCGGTGCCGGTAGGCGTAGTACTGGTACCCCACCCAGCCGAATAGAATCAGCAGCGTCGCGTGCAGATAGACCGTGATCCCCCCGATCCGGCCGATGCGCCAGGACCATTTCATCGTTGCTCACCGTTTCATGCCGGATGCGCGTGCACCCCCTCTGACACCCGCCGATCCGGTCCCGTTCAAGCGGGCCGGATCCGGCTCAACGCCCCGAACGGTCCTTGCCGGGTCCCGGGTGGCGCTTCTTCCATTGTGCCCGGAGCGCCGTGTGGAGACGCCGACGAAAGGCCACCGGCAACCGGTACGGCTGGCCGTCCCGGTAGAGCGTGATCGTCCGCCGGATATTGTCGACCACCACCTGGCACGGGTTGCACCCGGCCAGATGCCGTTCGAGCTCCGCGCATAGCCCGGGCGCAATCCCGCCATCCACGTAGTCGTTCAGCGCTGCCAGCAGTTTGTCACATTTCATATCCGCCACCCGACATCCCCACGGGGCCTATTGCCGTTGAGCCTCGAACCCGCCGCCGGGTTACAAGTCCACTCCGTAGCCGCTGCCGTCAGGCGGCGCTCCATGAGCCTGCAACCCCGCCCGGGCTGCGGCGGACAAGCGCCCCTTGCCCGCCGGCAAACACAGTCCGCGCACTGACGCACTGGCGCACTGACGCACTGACGCACTGTCCTCGGTGTCACTCCGCCTCCTCATGCGCATGGGGCGCCAACCGGTGCGCCGGATCTCCAAACACGCGGGTCAACGTCTCCCGCAGCCGCAACCGGGCCCGCAGGAGCCGCACCTTCACGTTGACTTCGCTGAGGCCCAGCGCCTGGGCCGTCTCCCGGACCGAGAGCCCCTCGACATCCCGCAGCAGGAACACCAGCCGGTGCTTCTCGTCGAGCTCGTCGAGCGCGCCCTCGATCACCCGCAGCGTCTCCCGTCGTTGCACCAGCGCCTGCGGCGAGTGCCGCCAATCGGCGATGAACTCCGGGTGCGGCGCCGGCTCGTCATCGAGCGTCCGCTCCGTTTCCGCCTCGAGCGAAACCCAGTCCAGGCCCTTGCGCTTCCGGATGATCTTGAGGGCCGCGTAGGTCGCGATCCGGAAGAGCCACGTCGAGAACGCGGACTCGCGTCGGAAACCCTCGAGATGTTCGAGGGCGTTCATGAAGGTCTGCTGGGTGATGTCTTCTGCGTCCTGCTCATGACGCAGGATCCGCAGCGCCAGCGAGTAGACGCGGTTCTCGTACCGGCTCACCAGCGTCTCGAACGCCTCGAGTTCCCCAGCCTGCGCCCGCGCCACCAAAGCAAGATCATCGGGCCCGCCATCCGCCGGCCCACCCCCGGTCCCGCTCGCGGCCGCCGGCAATCCCCCGTCGGACCCGGACCCGGCCGGGGCGATGGCGGGCTCCGGCCGGCCTGTTTGTGTGCTTCTGCGTTTCATGGCACTGTGTCCTTCGTTCCAGCGGGGCGGGGCGTTGTCAATCCTCGGTGATCGCCCGGAGGCTCTCTTCGAGCTGGCGCCGACACGCCTCCCGCTCCGGCTCTCCCGCGTCGCGGGGCACGCGGATCGGCGTGCCCAGTCGGACCGCGCACCGGCTGAAAGGCAGGGGCACTTGAAAGCGATCCCAGCTCTTCGCCTGCCACTTCCTCGACAGATGGGTGCTCGCCGGGAGAATCGCCAGCCCGGTCAATTGGGCGGCGGCAATGACCCCTTCCTGCACCACGTACCGGGGTCCCCGCGGTCCGTCCGGCGTGATGGCCAGGTCGTGCCCCCGCTCCGCCCAGGTTGTCAGTTCGAGCATCGCCTGCGGCCCCCGCCGGCTGCTCGACCCCCGCACCGGCGTCACGCCAAACCACTCGAGAACTCGCGCCAGCAGCCCCCCGTCCCGGCTCGCGCTGACCATGGCTGCCATCCGCCGCGCCGGATCCTTCTTCCGGATCAACCGCGAATACAGCATCAGCGACAGGGAAAGCCGGTTGTGCCAGATGGCGAAGATCACGCGCTCGCGTTCCGCCACGGCCATGCTGCCCGCGGGATCCTCGAGCCTGTAGCGGATCGTGGCGTCCACGGCGCGCACCACGGCGTACACGAGCGCCGCCATCACCCTCCCGCCCAGGGCCGCCCGCTCCGGCCGCACCACGCCCGAGCTCCGGGGCCGCCCCGGGCTGGCTTGCACAGCCTCTTTCGTCATCCCAGCCCCCGCTTCAACGCCGCGCGGACGAGCTCCTCGACCGTGGCCTGCGGCCCAAGCACCGCCTGCGCCGCCCGCGCCGCCTCGTGCGCCTGGGGCGGTTTGAGGTCCAGGGCGATCAACGCCAGCACCGCATCGTTGAACCGCTCCTGTTCGGGGCTCGCTCCCCGTGCGGCGCTGCTCGCCTCCCACGCCCCCGCGGCGCCCACCTTGTCCCGAAGCTCGACCACGATCCGCTCGGCCGTCTTCTTCCCCACGCCGCTGATCCGCGACAAGGCCTTCACGTCGCCGGCCGCCACCGCCCCCCGAAACGCCGTCGGCGTCATCCCGCTCAACACGTTCAACGCCGTCTTCGGCCCGATCCCGCTCACCGTGTGGATCAGCATCCGGAACAAATCCCGCTCCGGCGGCGTCAGGAAACCGTACAACGTCTGCGCGTCTTCGCGGACGGCCAGATGCGTGAGGAGCTTGACCGCGCTCCCCACCGGCGGCAGCCGGTCGAACGCCGAGAGCGGGATCAATACCTCGTAGCCCACGCCGTGGACGTCCACTGTCACCTGCGTCGGCAACGCCTCGACGAGCGTGCCCTGGACAAAAGTGATCATAGTCGTTTGGGCGCCGAGAGGCTGTATCGGCCCCTCTCCTGCGCGTACGCCAACGCGAGCGCCAGCGCGTCGGCCGCGTCCGCCGCCGGCGCCTCGGCCAAACCCAGCATCCGTTGCACCATCCGCGCCACCGCCGTCTTCTGCGCAGCACCGTACCCGACAATCGCCTGTTTCACCTTCCGGGGCGAGATTTCGAACACCGCCACCCCGGCTTCCGCCACCGCCGCAAGGCTCGCCCCGCGCGCCTCGCCCATGATCAGCGCCGTCTTGTAGTTCTGGGCGTAGAACAACCCCTCGACCACGCACGCCGCGGGCGCGTGGCGGCGGACGACCTCCCGGATCTCGAGGCTGATGCGCGCGAGGCACCGCGACCGTTCCCACGAGGCTGGGCACACCACCACCCCCTGCGCCACCGCGCGCACGCCCGATCGCTCCGCCGCGATCACGCCATACCCGGTCCCCCGCAGCGAGGGGTCAATTCCCAGGATCACCGCGCGCCTTGCCCCGGCCTCCCGGTCGGCTCCGGTCACGGCCGGTTCCGGAGCCCGGCGCGGCGCCGTCAACCGGCGGCGCATGACGTCGAATTGACGCGGGGTGACGCCCACGCCGCCATCGTGCCAGAGCCCGACCCGCGCTGTCGAAGTCGAAAGTCGAAAACGGGGAGAAAACAGGGCTTGCATTCGCGGCCGGTCCGCGTAGGGTCAAACCCCGCTGGACGGGAAGCGAGCGTAGCTCAGCCTGGTAGAGCGTCACCTTGCCAAGGTGAATGTCGAGGGTTCGAATCCCTTCGCTCGCTCCAAGCCGGCTGTTTCGAAGCAAGACCGACACCGGGTATTCGATCCCCATCTTGCGAGGAGTTCTCCAGCTTCAGACCCAAATCAAGCCGGCAAGAATCTGCTCGCACCCTCCCAGGATGATTCGTAGGCTGCACGCATGCCAGAGCCGGTGACTCTGACCGTTGGCGCACTCGGCACATTCCTCGCCTCCCATGTGGCGCACGTCTATTGGCATCTGGTCGGTGGTGCTGTGCATCACCGGACAAAGGCATAAGGCAATGGGGTCGCATTTAAATAGTTGACAAATCCCTCTTGAGATCCGCAACGAAGCGCTTGTGCTCCTGGTGATCGGCCAGCCTCTGCGCTGAAGGCTCTGATTGGAAGGGACAACCTCGACTCATGACAACGATGACAACTTGGCGTCTTGGCGCGGGCCGGGGGTGGTTGCGATCCCTGGCGTGCGTTTTTCTCATGGGCGCTGCCGCCCGGGCGGCCGACGAGTGGCAGTCCCTGTTCAACGGGCGGGATCTGTCGGGCTGGACGGTCCAGTGCAAGCCGGAGGACCGAGGCCGAACCTGGTGGCGGGTCGAGGAGGGCGCCATCGTGGCGGACTCGATGGGGGCCGGCAAACACGACTACATCTGGCTTGTGAGCGAGCGCGAGTATGGCGATTTCACCCTGCGGCTCGAGTTCCAGGCTTACCGGGACAGCCCGGGCAACAGCGGGGTGCAAGTGCGCAGCCGCTATGACCCGGCCGCGGGCTGGCTGGACGGCCCGCAGGTGGATATCAACCCGCCGGAACCCTGGCGCACCGGCATGGTGTGGGATGAGACCCGCGGGAACCAGCGCTGGCTGTGGCCCGCGGTTTCCAAGGGTCAATGGGTCGATCGCTCGATGGCGCGCCCCGGGTTGACCTTTCGCTACTCGGATGAACCGCCCGGGTGGAACTCGCTCGAAATCACCGCCGCCGGTCCTCGGTTGACCGCGACGCTCAACGGGGTCGAGGTCATGGCGTACGACGGTCGGGGGGTGCTGGACGATGCGACGCATCGCGCGCGCCGCGTGGGCGAGCGCGGGCATATCGCCCTCCAGATTCACACGGGGGATCAGCTCCGCATCCGGTTCAAGCGGATCCAGATTCGCGACCTCAACTGAGTCTGGCTCACCCGGCCTTCCGCACGAAGGCCGGGTTCAGGGCCGCGCTCGCGTCGGTGACGGGGGCGTCGAACCGGTGGGCGGGGCCTGAAACACCACTCCGGCGTAGGCAATCCGCACCAGCATCGCGAACGACAAGACGAACAGCAGACTGACGATCATCGGCAGAGTCCGCCCTTCCGGCATCCCCGGGCTGCCGCCTTCCCACATCGACACCGTGTTCGCCAGCAGCATCAGGTTGACCGGGATCAGCGTCAGCAGGGGCAACACCTTGCTGCGATTGCCGGCAAGGGTCCGAATGCTGGCGATCAGGAAGACCACCGCCCCCGCCAGTCCCACGATCAGAATCGATCGGGCCAGCGACGGCGCCAGATGGTTGATGAAGTAGCTAAGACCCGCGAGCAGCAGGCTGTAGACGATCATTTGCACTCCGACGGCTTTGTTCATCGTGGAAACGCTGGGGTTGTGATTGCCTTGGCAGGCCATGCCGCCCTCCGACGCGGCACGATCCCCCTCCTTCGAGCGAAACCCGCCACCGAAAAGGCGCGCATCTCACCCTGGGCCACCGCGTCCGAGGCTCCATTGCGCCAACGCAATCCGACTCTTCAGGTGGCGGCCCGACCACCCAGGTTTCCTCCGATGGCACGCGCCATCAGACCCGCGGATCCATTGCAGACCCAGACTAATCCGCTCGGGAAAACAGTGCGCTCGAACGCCGGGTCCGTCAAGTTCCTCCGCCCTCGCGACTGCAGTTCCGCAGTTATCGCGCCGCCCCCGCCGCGGGCGCGGACCGCGGGGAGTGAAATCGCGGCGCACCCGACCCCGAGGGGCCGAGGCAGCCTGTCCTGAGCCCCGTCGAGGGGGCGACTGGCCAGCGGTCGACCTGTGGCGGTTCAGATCAAAGAGCCCCCGGCTGCAATCCTGTCCGCCACGCGACAAGGGAATGGGGACAAAGGAATCGGCTGGCGGCGCCCGCTGGATTGGACAATCCTCGCGCCCATGAACGTCGTGTCCCTCATCGGCCCCCTTGCCTTGGTGGCGTGCACGCTTCCCGCGCTCGACGCCAGAGCGGCGCAGGAAACACCCGGGAATCTCGTCGCGGAGGGCATTCCACCCGTTCCCGCCGAACTCAGGCAGGACGCGAGCCGCTATCTCGAGTTCCGCGCCGCCGGTGTCGCAGACTGGCATCCGGCGCGCCGCGAGCTGCTGATCACGACCCGGTTTGCCGAGGTGAACCAGCTTCATCTCGTCAAGCAGCCCGGCGGCGCGCGACGCCAACTCACCTTCTTTGCGGAACCGGTCGCCGGCGGCAGCTTCCAGCCGGTGCAGGGCGACTTCGTCGTGTTCGCCCAAGACACGGGCGGCGGCGAGTTCTACCAGTTCCACCGCCTCGACCTCGCCGATGGCCGGGTGACGCTGCTGACGGACGGCAAGTCGCGGAACCAAGGCGCCCGCTGGGACCGCGCCGGCAAGCGCTTCGCCTACACCTCGACCCGCCGCACCGGACGCGACACCGACGTATGGCTGATGGACCCGCGGGATCCGACGTCGGATCGCCTGCTGGTCGAGTTGTCGGGCGGCGGCTGGAGCGTGCAGGATTGGTCGCCGGACGATGCGCGATTGCTGCTGGGCGAAACGATTTCGATCAACGAGAGCCGCCTCTGGCTGGCGGATGCCCGCACGGGCGCGAAAGAACTGCTGACGCCGCAACGCGCGGAGAAGATCGCGTGGGGGCCGGCGCGTTTTGCCGCCGACGGCACGTCGGTCTTCGTGGCAACAGACCACGACTCCGAATTCCGCCGGCTCTGCAGAATGGACCTGGCCAGCCGCCGGCTTGCGCCCCTGATGAAGGACGTCGCCTGGGATGTCGAGGGATTCGAGCTGTCGCATGACGGCCGCACGCTGGCCGCCGTGATCAACGAGGACGGCTCAAGCCGGTTGCGCCTGCTCGACGCGCGCTCCGGCCGCGAACGCCGCCCGCCCCAGCTGCCCGCCGGGATCATCGGCGGCGTGAACTGGCACCGGAACAACCGCGACCTGGCGTTCCATCTGTCGAGCGCCGCGTCGCCGGCCGATGTGTTCTCGCTCGATGTCAAATCGGGCCGCCTCGAGTGCTGGACGGAGAGCGAGACCGGCGGGCTCGATCCCGCCGCGTTTGTCGAGCCGGAACGGCTCCGACTGAAGAGCTTCGACGGTCTCGAGTTCCCGGCGTTGGTCTATCGGCCCGATCCGAAGAAGTTCCCGGGCCCGAGGCCGGTGCTGGTGACCATTCACGGCGGCCCGGAAGGGCAGTCGCGGCCCAACTTCCAGGCGCGGAATAACTTCTACCTGAATGAAATGGGCGTGGCGATTGTCTATCCCAACGTGCGCGGCTCGGACGGCTACGGCAAAACGTTCCTGACGCTCGACAACGGCTTCAAGCGCGAGGACTCGGTCAAGGACATTGGCGCCGTGTTGGATTGGATCGCCGGTCAGCCGGGGTTCGATGCCCGGCGCGTGGGGGTGACCGGCGGCAGCTACGGCGGCTACATGGTGCTGGCCTGCATGGTGCATTATGGCGACCGGCTCCGCTGCGGCGTGGACGTGGTGGGCATTTCGAACTTCCTGACGTTCCTGAAAAACACCCAGGATTATCGGCGCGACCTGCGGCGCGTGGAATACGGCGACGAGCGGGACCCGGCGATGGCGGAGTTCCTGGAGCGGATTTCACCCATCGCGCGCGTCGGCGAGATCCGGAAGCCGCTGTTCGTGGTGCAGGGCTTCAACGACCCGCGCGTGCCGGTCACGGAATCCGAGCAGATGGTCGCGGCGATTCGCAGGCAGGGCGGCACGGTCTGGTATCTGATGGCGAAGGACGAAGGCCACGGCTTCCGCAAGAAGCGCAACGTGGATTTCCTGTTCCACAGCACCGTGCTCTTCCTTCAGGAGCACCTGCTGCAGTAACCCATGGATCTGAGCAACGCCTTCACCACGGATCGAGGCGGCGCTGTAAACCCCGAACGCGACGGGGATGGCGATCCGCGAGATCCCGTGTCTCCCACGGGTCGGCACGCAGGTCGTACAGCTCCGCACGGCTGCCCGGGCGTCGGTCGCCCTCGGGGACGATCAGTTTCCACCAGCCGTCGATGATCCACCGGTGTTCGAGGCTGCGGGTCGGGTGGTCGACGTCGGCGATGTTGTGCGCGTATTGCTCGCCGAAGATCCGCCGGCGGCCGGCCACAGCCCGCGGATCGGTCAGGTTGATGCCCGGCAGACCGGGGGGAGTCGAAATGCGCAGGAGACCGGCGAGCGTGGGCCACAGGTCGAGGTTGCTGGCGAGGTGCTCCCGGTCCATGCGCGGCTTCACGCGCCCTGGCCAGGAGACGAGGATGGGCGTCCGGATGCCCCCTTCATACGGGGTGAGCTTCGAGCGGGCTGCGAACCGGTCCTTCTCGGTGGGCGACTGGATCCAGCCGTTGTCGGTCGTGTAGAGAACCACGGTGCGTGCCGTGAGCCCGCGGCGATCCAGGCTTTCGAAAAGCTCCCCGCACGTGCGATCGAACCACTCGACACAGGCCCAGTACCGGGCGATCGGCTCGCTGCGAGCGAGGGCTTTGTACTTGTCGAGGAGATCGGCCGGCGGGTTGTGCGGCGCGTGCGGAAGCATCGGGGCGTACCAGACCATCCACGGCGCGGCTCCGCATCCCTCGATGAACTCGAGGATCGGCTCGATGCCCTTGCGCCCGATCTCAAGTCCGGAGTCGCCGTGCCGGCTGCCCGCCCGCTCGCCCGCGGTCATGGCGTCGGTGAAGCCCGCCGTCTTGACCGGGTTGCCCTCCCACCACTTGCCCGTCTGCAACGTGCGGTAGCCGCGCGCGGAAAGATCGCGGATGAAATTCGGGCGCCGGGCGAAATGATCGACGATCGTGTCGTAGTACCTTGCATACGCGGCCTGACCGCGGGCGGCCATGGGATTGACGCCGGTGTCCGGCAGGGTCGGATCGTTGCCGGTGACGCCGTGGCGATGCGGGGGAAGTCCCGTGGCCAGACTGGCCAGGGAGGGCCGGCAGAGGGGCACCGGGGAATAGCCCCGGACGAAGGCGAGCGACCGGCCCGCCAGACGGTCGAGGTGCGGGGTCCGAATATGAGGATGCCCCATGAACCCGTAGTCGGCCCATCCTTGATCGTCGGAGATGATCAGCAGGACGTTGGGGCGGGCTGGGGGCTCCGAGCCGGTGACCGCGCCAAGGTCAGCGCGCCCCATCAAGGCCAAGCCGGCAAGCACAGCAGTGATCATTCTCATACGACCTCAAACAAAGCGTCTCGATCCCGCAGCGGACTCCGGTGAATCCTGCGGTCCAGCATCGCTGAACCCACAGGAAAAAGCCAGCCCGTCCTGGGGGCCCCGGATCCTCGCCTGACGCGTGCGGCGCGAACGTCCGCCAGCGGTTGCGGGTGGGTTCTGGCCTCGAATGGCGCGTCGGGTGTCGGCTCCGGAGCCGCGCGCATTGCTGGCTTGACGGAGACGGGCAATTGGGCTGTAGAGGAAGGGCGTGGGCGGACTTCAACAACAAGGCATGCGCATGCGAGCGATCTTCGGGACGATGGTGCTGACGGCGGGCGTGGCGGCGGCGGCGGATCTTCCCCGCGCCGTGATCCCCGAGGGAGTGGGGGTCAATATCCACTTCACCCGGGGCCACACGAATGACCTCGATCTCATCGCCGCCGCGGGGATCCGCTGTGTCCGGATGGACCTGGGCTGGAGCGGCATCGAGCGGCAGCGGGGAGTCTACGACTGGTCGGCCTACGACGAGCTCACCGACAATCTCGACCGCCGCGGGCTGCGCGCCCTCTATATCCTCGATTACTCGAACGGGCTCTACGAGGAGACGGTCGCCACCCGGAACCCCGTGACCGGCCAGGAGCACCGGGACGTCGCCTCCCCGCAGCATCCCGAAAGCGTCGAAGCCTTTGCCCGCTGGGCGGCCGCGGCGGCCGCCCGGTATCGCGGACGCCGGGTGCTTTGGGAGATTTGGAACGAACCGAACATCACGTTCTGGAAGCCAAAACCCGACGTGCGCCAGTACAACACCCTGGCGCTGGCCACCTGCCGCGCGATCCGTGCCGCCGATCCCGCCGCCACGATCATCGGCCCCGCCACCTCGGAGATCCCCATGGCCTTCCTCGAGGAACACTTCGCCTCCGGCATCCTCGCCTACCTCGACGCGGTCAGCGTCCATCCCTACCGCAACTACAGCAAACCGCCCGAGTCCGCCGCGGATGAATACCGCCCACTGCGCGCGCTGATTGACCGGCACGCGCCGCGGGGACGCAAACTGCCGATCCTCAGCGGCGAATGGGGCTACGCCTCTCACAACCGCGGTGTCTCGCTCGACACCCAGGCCGCGTTCGCCGCACGGCAGCAGCTGGCCAATCTCCTCCACGGCGTCCCGCTCTCGATCTGGTACGACTGGAAGAACGACGGCACCGACCCCGCCGAGCGGGAACACAACTTCGGCCTCGTCTACCCCAACCTCGATCCCAAGCCCGCCTACGAAAGCCTCCGCACCCTGACCACCGAGCTGGCCGGCTACCGGGTTTTCGAGCGTCTGGCGACGGGCTCGGCGGAGGATTACGCGGTGGTGTTCCGGAAGCGGGGGGCACCGCTGAAGCTCGCCCTCTGGACCACCGGCCAGCCGCATGCCATCGAGATCCCGATCCGATCGAAGTCCGAGGTCAGCATCCAGGCGGTCAACCGGGTCAACCGCAACGAGGTTAACCAGAGCGGAAGCGCCATGAAGGTCGCCCTCCAGATCGCCGCGGTCGGGGCCAACCCGCCGCAGACCCTCACCCTCGATCGCCGGCGCCTGGGTGTCGACCTCGGGCCCGAACCGCTCTACCTCACCCTGACCGGGATCACCCTCGCCGAGCCGCGCCGCCCATGATACCCGTTCCGGCCCAGTCCGGGGCACGACCCCGTCTGCCCGAGTGGTTGCGCACCCGTCTGCCGACCGCCGAGAGCTACGCCGCAACCCGGCGTCTGCTCGACGAGCTCCGGCTCCACACCGTGTGCGAGAGCGCCCGCTGCCCGAACCATTGGGAGTGCTGGAGCCAGGGCACGGCCACGTTCATGATCGGGGGCGACCGCTGCACCCGCGCCTGCGCGTTCTGCGCCGTCGCCACGGCCCGGCCCCTGCCCCTGGATCCGGATGAACCCCGCCGGGTGGCCGAGGCCGCCCGCCGGATGCGGCTCCGGCACGTGGTCATCACCGCCGTCGCCCGCGATGACCTCCCCGACGGCGGAGCCCGACATTTCTGCAGCACCCTCGAGGCGGTGCGAGCCCTGAACCCCGGGATTGTGGCCGAGGTTCTGACGCCGGACTTCAACGCGAATCCCGCCGCGCTCGACCTCTTGGCCGCCGCCCGGCCGGAGGTCTTCAATCACAACCTCGAGACCGTGCGCCGGCTCACCCCGCGCGTCCGATCCCGGGCCACCTACGACCGGTCCCTGACCGTCCTCGCCGAGTTCCGCCGGCGCGCCCCGGAGCTCCGCACGAAATCGGGTCTGATGCTCGGGCTCGGCGAGCAGGAGGAGGAGGTGCTCGAGGCCCTGCGCGATTTGCGAAGCGTCGGGTGCGAGTCCCTCACGCTCGGGCAGTATCTCCAGCCCACGCGCGCGCACCTGCCGGCCATCGAGTATGTCCATCCCGACCGGTTTGCCGCCCTGGCGTCCGCGGCCCGCGACCTGGGCTTTGTCCGGGTGGCCAGCGCCCCCCGGGTCCGAAGTTCCTATCACGCGGCGGACGAGGCAATGGGGGCGCATCTATAGTTGACAAATCCCCCGTGAGCGCTGCCACCAAGCGCTCGCGTTCCTGGTCATCGGCCAGCCGTTGTGCGAAACGCTCCGCCCGCGACGCCACCGCCCCCGGAACCGGCGAGGGGCCTATCCCCGCACCGATTCGGGGCGGATCGCCGATTGGGAAGGGGCAGGGCGGGCTTGGCGGAGACCTCCGGCTACAATCCTGCGCCGGTCCGCATCATCCAGAAGCAACGCTCCTCCTCGATGCCCCCGATTCCGCACAGGATACCCTGTGGCCGCAACTTCGATGCGCAACGGCCTCGCCCAACGCCCGGCACACCACACTGCCATGATGCATATGTCAACACGCTCGATGCGACCCCATGGGGCCCTCGCTTCGAGCCGGGGACATCCGAGCTTGCCACGCTGCGGGCAAAGCCTAACCTAATCCGTGGCCGACCCTGCTCCGCTGGTCTGCGACCCAACGCTCGACCCCAAACCACTCCACACCAGAGTTCATGAGAACAAGCCTCGCAACCCTGATGCTCGCTCCTCTGTGCGCGAGCCAGCTCGGCATCGCCCAAACCAACAAACCGGTGGCAGAGGACTTCAAGCCATCGTCACTGAATCAGCCCGGCAGGCAGTATCCGCAGGTGAACTCGGAAAGGCGCGTGCGTGCGCGGATTGTCGCGCCCCAGGCCACGAACGTCGCGCTCCAATTCCTGGGCGGCGCGACCTACCCCCTGACCAAGGGCGACGACGGCGCGTGGATGGGCGACACGCGGCCGCAGGACGAAGGGTTCCACTACTACCAGCTCGTGATTGACGGCGCGGGAGTCCCCGACCCCGGCACGCTCTACTTCTACGGCGGCAGCCGCTGGGGGAGCGGCGTCGAGATTCCCGCTGCGGACCAGGAGTTCTACGCCCTGAAGGACATCCCGCATGGTCAGTTGCGGCAGGTGCACTATCGATCCAAGAGCGCCAACGCCACGCTGCGCTGTTTCGTTTACACGCCGCCCGACTATGAGAAGGCCCCATCCCGGCGCTATCCGGTCCTCTATCTCCAACACGGCGGCGGCGAGGATGAAACCGGCTGGGGCAGCCAAGGGCACGCCGGTTTGATCATGGACAACCTCATCGCCGAGGGCCAAACCAAGCCCTTCATCATTGTGATGGCCAACAGCAACGTCCCCGGCGCTGGCGGCCCGGGTCGCGGACCGGTGGCTGCCGGCGCAACGAATACCGCTCCGGCAGGTGCCGCAGACGCTTCGGTGGGCGGACGAGGTCCCGGTGGACGCATGGTCGATTTCGGTGCCTTCACAAAGGTAGTACTCGGTGACCTGATTCCTTTCATTGATGCCAACTTCCGCACGCTCTCAGATCAGCCGAATCGCGCCATGGCCGGCCTTTCCATGGGCGGCATGCAGACCCGAGCGATCACGCTGGCCAACCTGGACACGTTCTCGCATATCGGGGTGTTCAGCGGTGGCAGCATTGCGCCGACGAGTATTGCCGACCTGGACGCCTTCAAGCAGAAGGTGAAGGTGGTGTTCGTCAGCTACGGCAGCCGTGAACTGGGTGGAAATCGGCGTGGCGGACGCGGAGGCTTCGGTGGCGACCCGAAGGCCAATACGGAGGCGCTCAAGGCGGCGGGGATTCACAGCTACTTCTATGCCTCCCCGGACACCGGGCACGAGTGGCAGTCCTGGCGGCGCAGTCTGTACCAGTTTGCCCCGCTGCTGTTCCAGGACCATCCCGTTCCAATGGCCGCCGCACAGGGCGCGGCTGAAATCCCGGCAGTGACGCTGCCTCCGACCGCCGCCGCTGCGCCTGCCGCAAGGCCCCTGGCCGCCGATGTCACCGCCGCTTGGGAGGCCGATTTCGACTCCCAGATCGGCCACCAGCATTACACCTTCACGTTCCAGCAGGACGGCACGAAGTTGACCGGGAAAGCGACCTCGGAAATCGGCGAGCGCAAGCGTGAAACGGAACTCAAGGAGGGCAGGGTGGAGGGTGGCGCAATCTCGTTCGTGGAAATGCTGAACTTCCAGGGCAACGAGATCCGCATCGCCTACACCGGCAAGCTCTCGGCCGAAGGCAACGAGATCCAGTTCACGCGCGAGGTCGGCGAGTTTGCCAGAGAAGACATCGTGGCCAGGCGCTTGCCGGGCGGGCCCGCCGCGAGGGTCGTCCGCATCAAGGCTGGCAAGTTCGAGCCGGTCAAAGACGCGGAAGGCAACGTCTGGCTGGCCGACCAAGGCTTCGAGGGTGGACAGACGATCGAACGACCTGAGATCCAGATCGCCAACACCAAGAGCCCCGAGCTCTACCGCTCGGAGCGTTACAGCATGGACTCGTTTTCTTGGCCGGCGCCCAACGGGCAATACGTCGTGAAGCTGCATTTCGCGGAGACGTACGAGGGCATCACGGGTCCGGGTGAGCGCGTCTTTTCGTTCAACGTGCAGGGAAACGCGTTCAAGGACTTCGATCCGTGGGTCAAGGCCGGCGGCTTCTTGAAGGCTTACGTGGAGACGGTCCTGGCCGAAGTCACCGACGGCAAAATCCAGGTGACCTTCACCCCCAAGGTCCAGAACCCCCAAATCTGCGCCATCGAGATCATCCCCCAACCCGTGCATGGGACGGGTGCGGGGATGACCGTCCCGGCTGTCAAGACCCTCGCAGCCGATGTCACCGGCACGTGGAAGGCCGAGTTCGGCACCCAGCGCGGCCTGCAACAATACACCTTCACGCTCACGCAGGACGGCACGACCGTGACCGGCAGGGTCAGCGTGGACACCGACGGCCAGCAGCGTGAAGCCGATTTGAAGGAAGGCAAGATCGAGGGCGACACGGTGTCGTTCGTCGAACCGCTGAGCATCCAAGGCAACGATCTGCGGATTACCTTCACTGGCAAGGTCTCGGCCGACACGATCACGTTCACCCGGGCGGTCGGGAATTTCGGCACCTCGGAAGCCACAGCCACACGCAAGGGGGCAGCCGCGCCAGCACCGTCTGCCGCCAACCAGCCTGCCACAGCGCCACCTGCCGGAGCGTCCGGTGCGCGTGGCGGTCGCGGTGGATTCGGCGGCCGCGTCAACCTCAGCCCGGAGGATAACCACGCAGCATTTCCCAAGCCTCCGGAAGGTTTCGACAAGGTCCGCGAAGGCATCCCTCGCGGCGCACTTGAGCGGGTTGACTACGACTCCAAGACCATCGGCGCCAAACGCTGGATGGAGGTGTACACTCCGGCCGGCTATTCCAAGGACAAGGAGTATCCTGTGCTCTATCTGCTCCACGGCATCGGGGGCAACGAGCGGCGGGAGTGGACAGGGGGAGGCGCAGCCCACGTGATCATCGACAATCTAATTGCCGACAAGAAGATCGAGCCCATGATCGTGGTGTTCCCCAACGGCAACGCCACCACCAACACCGCGGACGGCGGTCGTGGCGGGCGCGGCGGGTTCGGCGGCGGCGACGCGGCCGAAATCAGCGGTCCAGGCTGGGGGAGGGACTTCGAGAGCGATTTGATCAAGGACATCATTCCCTTCATCGAGTCGCACTATTCGGCGCAGGGCGACCGCGAACATCGCGCCGTGGCGGGCCTTTCGATGGGCGGCGGGCAGTCGCTCGATTTCGGCCTGGGCAACGTGGACACCTTCGCACACGTCGGTGGCTTCTCGTCGGCGCCCAACACGCGAGCCCCCGAGGTGTTGGTGCCGGATCCGGCCAAAGCCAAACAGATGTTGAAGGTGCTGTGGATATCCTGCGGCAACAAGGATGGGCTGATGACCTTCAGCCTGCGCACGCACACCTATCTCAAGGAGAAGAACGTTCCGCACATCTGGCACGTGGATGACAATGGCCACGACTTCAAGCATTGGAAGAACAGCCTGTATTGGTTCGCCCAGCAGATCTTTAGATAGGAGACTGCAGGCCAACGCGCCAGGCAATGGGGTCGCATCTGAATAGTTGACAAATCCCCCCTGAGCGCTGCCACCAAGCGCTCGCGTTCCTGGTCATCGGCCAGCCGTTGCGCGAAACGCTCCGCCCACGACGACGCCGCACCCGGAACTGGCGAGGGGCCTATCCCCGCACCGATTCGGGGCGGATCGCCGATTGGGAAGGGGCAGGGCGGGCTTGGCGGAGACCGCCGGCCACAATCCTGCGCCGGTCCGCATCATCCAGGATGCCCTTGGGCTTTGGTTGTGTCATGGTGCGCAGGTAGACCAGTCCATCGCCGTGTCACCTGCAAAGCGCGGCCACGGACCCGCGTCGACGGCGGCGGCTGGTCCCCGGTGGCAACGTCTTCGAACAAATGGCCCGCGACGAGGACTGGCATCTCGTGAGCACACACTCCCGGTCAGAAACCATGAAGACTCGCAGCACCCGCCGCCATTTCCTGATCTGCGGCACCACGAGCGTGTTGGGGTTCTTCCTCAGCACACGCCATGGCTTCGCGACCGCCGCGGCCGCCAACGAGCGACTCAACCTTGCGCTCGTGGGTGTGGGCGGGCGGGGCGAGTGGTTTGTCGGCGCCCTGCCGGGGATGCAGACGCGCTTCGCCGCCTTGTGCGACACCCACGCCTATCGGCTGAACCGCGCGGGCGAGAAGTTCCCCGAAGCGAAACGTTGCCGGGACTTCCGGCGGATGTTGGACGAAACGGCCGATCGACTCGACGGTGTGGTGGTGGCGACGCCCGATCACAGCCACGCGGTGATCAGCGCCCGGGCGTTGCGCGCCCGCAAACCGGTCTTTTGCGAGAAGCCGCTCACCCGCACGATCCGCGAAGCCCGAGCGCTCCGCGAACTGGCGGCGTCCACGAAACTCGCCACGCATAGGACTGCGGAGGTTCAATCGCACCATGGCCGCGGGAATCGGCACTTTGCGCCGCATCGAGTCCTCGCCAGCCTCGGCAAAGTGCACAAGGGCTGCCGTGTCAAGCGGCTGCTGAAACGTTCCGGCAGGAGACGCATTCCTTGACCACCGGCCAGCCTTGAATAGAGTAACCCCATGAAGACGCTGAGCGTAACGGAAGCTTCCAGAAGCTTCAGCGAGTGTGTCAATCGGGTCTATGCCCGGAAGGAGACCTTTGCGATCGTCAAGCTCGGCGTCCCCTACGCCCTTCTCGTTCCGGCCTCGCCCGCCGGATGCAACAGCCATGAACTGGCCGACGATCTCGCTGGTGCGATCCTGACGGCTGAAGACCGGCGGGAACTCGCGACGGCGGTGCGCAAAGGCCGCAAGACGCTCAAGCCGCTCAAGCACCCGTGGGGCTAGTCCTTGACAGTTCATTGTTGATCGCCGACGAGGCCTTCTCCTGGGCCACCTACGCCGAGGCCGAACTGGCATCGGTGGCGCGATTTCGCCACCGGTCAACTCGGGAACTGGGCGGTGCACTCGACCAACCTCGCGTTCAAGGCCTTTGGTCTGGACGCACCACGGATGCTGCCCCGATCGCCGGGGCACGAACGGGAGTGGCTCGACGTTATTCGCGGCGGGGCGCCGGCGTGCTCGAATGTCGTGGACTACGTGGCGGACGGCGGCGGGGTCGTGGTGCTTCATTTCGCCATCGCGGCGAACCCGCACTGGCCGGAGTTCCAGCAGTTGATCGGCGCCAGGTTCACCGGCCACCCATGGAACGAAGAGATCGGTGTGACCGTGCAGGAGCCGTCACATCCGCTGGTCGCCGCGTTCGGCGGAAAGGACTTCCGGATCGCCGATGAGGTTTACGAGTACGGTCCGCCGTACGACCGCGCCAACCTGCGGGTCCTGCTCTCGCTGGATTCGGCCCGCTCGAACATGGGGGTGAAGTGGATCAACCGGCAAGACAACGACTTCGCCCTCGCGTGGGTGAAGTCTCACGGCAAGGGACGCGTCTTCAACACTTCCTTCGGCCACCGCACCGAGTTGTCCTGGGATCCTCGAGTTCTGGCGTTCTGCCTGGACGCCGTTCAGTGGGCGACCGGCGATCTCCAGGCGCCTTCTTCACCGCGGACCGATCGACCAGCGCGGCCTGTGCCCGGCTCGGAACCGGCATCATGAAGTATCCTCTGGGCGAGGTCCTGGCTGAGCGCGGGCCCCAGGTGTTGCCGGGGGCATTCACGGGTCGAGGGATCAGGGCGCTGAGTAGATCAGCCAGACTCCGCCAAGAATCACGAGCACGCCGCAGACGTACTTGACCACAGTCACGCCTTTGGATTGCTCGTTCCAGTTGAGGAACCGCTGGACGACTTCGGTGAACGTGCCAGCCAGCACGATCACCGAGCAGTGCCCGACCCCGTAGGCGAACAGCAGCGATGCACCGTAGAGCGGCGCGGTCTCGGCCAGCTTGAACGTCACCGCCAGCATCGGCGCCATGTAGGCAAACGTGCAGGGGCCAAGCGCGATGCCGAAGACCAGCCCAAGTACAAACGCCGCAAACAGGCCCTTTCGTTTCATGTTCACCTGGCCCGGCCCCGACCACGGCATCGGAATCACCCCGAGCAGATGCAGCCCCACCGCAAAGAAGATGAGCGCCACAAAGTAGTTCCCCCAACGGCCTACGTCCCCCATCATCCGCCCCGCTGCCGCGGTGATGGCGCCAATGGCCGCGATTGTGACCAGGATGCCCACCGCGAAGAGCGTGGCGATGCCCGATGCACGCGCGGTGGAGACACGCCCTTGGCCGCTGATGAACCCAACGATGAGCGGAATGCTCGCCAAGTGACACGGGCTGAGGATGATGCTCAGGATGCCCCACACCACGGACGCGCCCAGCGCGATGGCCGGCGACCCTTCAACGGCGCGGCTGAGGTTCGTGAAGAGTTGTTCCATTGCCGGTCACTGGCACTCGCCCAGCTTGCACGCCTTGGCGATCTGTTCGGGGGTGAGTTTCATCTTGTCCGCCAACGCCTGGGCGATGGTGATCTGCCGGCCCGTCATCGCCGGACGCGCCTCCAGCCACTTCTGCAGATTGGCTTCGTTGACGAAGAATCCCTGCTTGAAGCAGCCGGCGGACACCCACTTACCGTCTGCGCCCTTCTTCTGGCCAAACCACGCCACGGCGGTGGCCGGTTCCAGCGAGGCAATCTGCCCATCCAACGTCTTCACCCGGATGAGTTCGCCAGTCAGCCCGTCCTTCGCCTCGACTTCAATATCCTGCTTGAGCCGCGCCGCCACGCCCATCGAACAATGCGTGCAGCAGCCGTGGCCGTGCGTCGTCCCGAACTTCACGCCACAAGCGTCTTCGGGATACACCGCCCGGTCGCAGAACGCGCAACGCGTGGCCATTTCCTTCGACCGCAGCACGTCCCAGCCGAGGAGGTTGCCGGGGCTGGACTGCTGTTGCTTCGTGGCGGCCGCCTTGTCGGCAAAGGCCTGGATCGTGGGCCGTCCCTTGGCGTCCATTCCGTAGAGGTAATGGGCCGTCGTTGCCGGAACCAGGCTGCCGCTGGCCCAATCCGTGACACTCACCTTAGCCTCTTCGGCCTTCGAGTCCGCGCCCACGATGCTGGAAAGGTAAATGAAGTAGCAGTGCGGACCGCAGAGGATGCGTTGCTCGCTCTGGCCCTTCACCACCGTCCGCAGCTTGGGATTCACATTCTCATCGCACATGAAGCACACCGACTCGCGCGGACGCGCGTCGGCCGCAACCGGCGTCTCGCGCACGATCCCGGCGGTTGCCGTGCCACCCGTGACGTCCACGCCCAGTTCCTTCCACTTGGCCAGGATGTCTTCCTTGCCGAAGAAGCCTTCGTGCCGGAACACCTCTTTCCCGGAGGCGTCGAAGAAGATCTGCGTGGGGATCAGCTTGATCTTGTACTGCTTCCCCGGGGCGGGGTTTTTCCACACGTCGATGAACTCCACGTCGAACTTCCCTGCGTATTCCTTCTTCAGGCCCTCCAGAATAGGGGCCATCGTTTTGCAGGGAATGCACTTGTCCGCGCCCAGATCGACCAGCTTGGGCAGCTTTGCCGGTTCGGCTGCCCACGTCGCCGCGGTCCAGCCGATAGCGAGTATGGCGAGCGTTCTATGCAGTGAGGTTTTCATGGTCAGGATCGACTTGAGGATTTGTTCAGGGTGTCTGGTTCAAGGCTTGATCCTCTGGTAGAGGCCGGGCAGCCGTGTCCGGTGCATCTCGGCAACTTGAGGTTCCATTTCCACCAGCGGTTTAACCGGAATCAGGTCCATCACCTCGGCGGGCGTCAGGCCGGATTCCAGCAGCGTCCGCGCTGAGCCGCAGACCATTCGCTTAAGGGCGGGCGTGAGCCTGGCAATCGTGAACTTGGGAGCCAGCGACACGACCAGAGCACCGGCCTTGAGGCTGCCCCTGATGGCCGAGGCGACCTCCGCCATCACCGGCGGATGGACGGCCAGAAACACGATGTCCTGGGCCGCCGGCACGCGAGTGTCTGCTCCCACGTGAACCGTTGGAAACCGCGCTTTGAGTTTCGCCGACGCCTCGGCGCTGCAATCGCTGAGCGCTGTGTTTCCCGGCAGCCCGTTCACGCGCCGCCACCCTTCCAGGAGAATGCGCGTCACACGCCCGCCACCAACGAAGCTGACGGTTCTGTTGCTCATGAATTCCCTTTCGCTCTCCAGTCTGCGCTCTGCACGGTTCACGCGGCCGCCTGTTGCAGCAGCGTCTTGATTTCAGCCACGCTGGGTACTTTGCCGACGACCTTGACGTTGCCGTTGATCGCCAACGCGGGCGTCAGCATCACCCCCAGGGCGATGATCTGCTTGAGGTCGGTGACTTTGTTGATTTCAGCGGTGACGCCGAGCTCCCTGACGGCCTGTTCCGTCAGCTGCGCCAGTGTCCTGCACTTGGTGCAGCCGGGCCCAATGACCAGGATGTGCATAGTGTGCTCTTTCGCTTCCTTCAGTGTGACTGCTCACATCATGCGTTTCACGCCGCGCGCTTCACGCCCGCAACACGCCGTAAACCAAGCCCGTGACCGCGGCCATCACGATGGTCAGGCCGGTGAACACGAGCGTTTTCTTCGTGCCCATCACGCCGCGGACCACAAGCATGTTCGGCAGCGAAACCGCCGGCCCAGCCAGCAACAGCGCCAGCATCGGCCCGGGCGCCATGCCCAGTTTCCCCAGCGCCTCGCAGATCGGGATTTCCGTCAGGGTGGCGAAATACCAGACTGCACCCAGGACACTGGCGACGAGGTTGGACTTGACCGAATTGTCGCCGACGAGCGACGCAACGTAGGCGTCGGGGATGAGCGCGCCAATGAAACCAACCACAAACACGCCACCAAACAGCAGCGGCACCAGCAATTTGGCGAAGTCCCAGGTGTTGTGCATCCATTGGCCAACCTCCCCGCGGTCCATCCAACGCCAGGTCATCAGCAACACCGCCAGGCCCATCACGCCAGCCAGATACCAGCGAGCGTGATGGACGGCAATGACCCACGTCTTGGCCTCGTCCACCGCCGCGAGGTCGCGTTTGGCCAACGTGATCTTGTCGCCGCTGCGATGCCCGGCCCAGTCCTCCTTGAGTTGGAACATCACCTCATCGCGCGTTTCTTGAAGGGAGACCGCCGCGAACGAGCCGCCAGCGACGGGGCGCACCATCACATCCCCCGGGTTATACCAGTCACTGAAGACCAGGAAGGCCACGAGACAGGCGAAGAAGACCGAGGTTCTCCACAGGGGGCGCTTCGGCGCCTCGGGCTCCGGCAGAACCGCCTGTGCCGCCACGCGCTCGTGCTCCTCATGCCGGAAGATCACGGCCATCAGCAGACCGATGATGAAGGCGAACGCAATCGCTCCCATGGCCCGCCAAAGACCCATCGAGAAGCCCAGCACCCGAGCCGTCAGGAAAATGGCGAGGATGTTGATCGCCGGACCCGAGTACAGGAATGCGCTGGCCGGACCCAGGCCCGCCCCCAGCCGGTAGATGCCGGCGAACACCGGCAGCACGCTGCACGAGCAGACCGCCAGGATGCCGCCCGACACGGACGCCACGCTGTAGGCCAGCGGCTTGTTCGCGTTCGGTCCCAGGTAGCGCATGACCGAGGCCTGGGATAGGAACGTCATGACCGCCCCGGCGATGAACAGCGCGGGCACAACACAGGCCAGCGTATGGTTGCGCGCATACCATTGCAGCAGCTTGAACGCCTCCTGGATCGCCGTCGTGATCTTCGGATTGGAGAGCGGCAGGAAGTAGGCGACGAGGAACACGCCCGCCATCCAGGCAAAGATCTTGAGTTCGCGGCCGAGCCCGTCGTTTGGGGTTGTGGCAGCGAACGCATTCATGGCGCAAGAACCCTCTTCATTCCGCGGTTAAGACATTTAGCAAAGTCGCAAAGGATAATGCAAGAAAAATCGACGGCAGGACAATCCGCCCTGCGGCGGCCTGCCAGAGTCCTCGACTTGTGGAACATGGGGTCAACAGGTCAAGTTTGGCCCCTGCCGTTCCAAGCCTCCCCACCTTCCGTCGAGGACTCTACATTAGCGAGGCGCGGAAGAGGGGTGGGCAAGCACAGCAGGGTCTTCATGTGCCTGGGGACTCGACTGGGTCTGAGGCGGCGCCTCGCTAGGGTTTTGCCTTCTGCTCCCGCACCGATGCCACGCACTGGAAGAAGTTCATCACGCACGGAGTGACCAGCCGATAGAATACCTGGGCGCCCCGCTTGTCGTCGTCCACGATCCCGGCATTTCGCAGCACGGACAGGTGTCGCGAAATCGTCGGCATCTCCGATCCCACCAGGGCTGCCAACTCGCACACGCAGCGCTCGCCCCGCGACAACTCGTCGAGCATGAGCAGGCGCCCCGGATGCGCCAGCGCCTTGAACACCTGGGCCTGGGCTTTGAATTGCGTGACGGACCGTTTGTTGGCCATGGCGAGGCGTAACTTAGCGAATTGGCGAATAGTGTCAAGCGCGGAACCATCTCACCCCGACTGCGCGCATTGCGCGCGTTTGGCGGTGCCGGCCATGAAACGTACAGGCCGACGCCCCTGCATCGTGGGCATCTCCCGTCACCCTCCGGCACCGGCCACCTTCTGATACCACGCGCGCGATTGGTTGCAGATCCGGCACACGGAGAGCATGACCGGCACCTCGACCAGCACGCCGACCACCGTCGCCAGCGCTGCACCTGAACCCGCGCCGAAGAGTGTGATCGCCACCGCCACCGCCAGCTCGAAGAAGTTGCTCGCCCCAATCAACGCCCCCGGCGACGCCACGTTGTGCGGCACCTTGAACCAGCGCATCATGAGATACGCCAGCGAGGAGTTGAAATAGACCTGGATGATGATGGGTACGGCGATGAGCAGCACCGCGAACCAACGCGTCGTCAGGTTCTCCGCCTGGAAAGCGAAAATCAGCACCAACGTCAGCAGCAACGCGCCGATCATCACCGGATGGAACTTCGGCAGTAACTTCTGCTCAAACCACTTCTTGCCGTGCGACTTCAGCAACGCCGTGCGTGTCAGCCACCCCGCCGTCAGCGGAATGACGATGAATACCACCACCGAGGTCATCAGCACCTTGCCCGGCACAATGACGTCGGCCACACCGCACAGGAACATAACGATGGGCGCGAAGGCCACCAGCATGATCAGGTCGTTTACCGCCACCTGAACCAATGTGTACGCCGGATCGCCATCGGTGAGGTAGCTCCAGACGAAGACCATCGCCGTGCAGGGCGCCGCCGCAAGGATGATCAGCCCGGCGGTGTATTCCTTGGCCATGTCTGGCCCGATCCATGCCGCAAAGACATGCTGCATGAACACCCAGGCCAGGAACGCCATGCTGAATGGCTTGACCAGCCAGTTCACAAACAGCGTCACAAGCAATCCCTTGGGCCGTCTTGCGATGCCGCCGATGGCGCTGAAATCCACTTTGAGCATCATCGGGTAGATCATGAGCCAGAGCAGCACGCCAATCGGCACGTTCACCTGCGAACCTTGACCAAACTCCAGCTTGCTCAATGCTGCCGTGATACCGGGCAGCAGTCTGCCGAAGGCCACGCCCACCACCATACACACCAACACCCACACGGTCAGGTAGCGCTCAAAAGAGGCCAGTCGCTTCGGTTCTGCCACCGGGGCCGCGTTCGCGGTGATGGCATCCGTGCTCATACAAGTCGTCCTTGGGTTGGGTTGTGCCGTTGGCTAGCCACAGCACCCCCCGCGCCGAGGCAGACCACTGCCCGGAGGAGCCCAGCCGGCTTTTGCGGCCCTGATGTCCAGGCTCGTGATGTAATCGCTCGGTTTCGTCCCCGCCGGCAGGAGGGCGACGATCTTCTGGTAAAGCGGGTCCTGCCAATCCACGATGCCGTCGATGTAGGCGGACTTCGACTGGGTCACGATGTCCACCAAGCCCGCCTCTTTGGCCATGCGCACCGTCTCTTGCACCAGCACGGCCCCCGCCACACAGCCGATCAGCGCTTCCGCACTCTTGGCCACGGCCGGCGGCAGCGGTTTCAGCAACGCCAAGTCGGACACGGCCACCCGCCCGCCCGGTTTCAGCACGCGCGCGATTTCCCGCCACACTTGCGGCTTGTCGGGCGAGAGGTTGATGACGCAGTTCGAGATCACGACATCGACGCTGGCGTCGGCGAGGGGGAGATGCTCGATTTCGCCAAGTCGAAACTCGACGTTGTTCAGGCCCGTGCGCTCCCGGTACGCGGCGACGTTCTGACGCGCCTTCGCCAGCATCTCCGCCGTCATGTCCACCCCAATGGCCCGCCCGGTCGCCCCCACCTTCTGGCCAGCGATGAAGACGTCGAAACCGCCACCCGCTCCCACGTCGAGCACAACCTCACCCGCTCGCAGGGCGGCCAGCGCGTTGGGATTCCCGCACGAAAGGCCCATGTTCGCGCCCTCGGGCAACGCAGCCAGTTCTTCAGTGCTGTACCCGATATGCTTGGCCAGGTCCTCGGAAGCCACCGGCGTTGAACCGCAGCAGGTCGGCGCCGTGCCGCAGCACGAACCCCCGCTCGCGGCAATCTTCCCGTAGCCTTCCCGGACCTTCTGGCGCACCGATTCCGAATCATTCACAGTCTTGCTACTCTTCATGGCATGCTTTCTCTCATCAGAATCAAGACCCCGTCAACCGCCCGATCCGGCATCGCCGCCATCGTGCTCCTCACTTGCCCCTCACCCCAGACCCGTCAAACCCTCTGGCAAGGTCTCGACAAACGCGCGAATCTCATCCCGCACCCGGCGATACACCGCCAGTTTCTCCTCCCCATCCGGCAGGTGCTTCGTAAGCTGCGGCGGGTCCTCGAATCCCACGTGTATGACCTTGGCCTTGCCTGGGAAGAGGGGACAATGCTCGTGGGCATGGTTGCAGACCGTCACCACATAATCGAAGTGGACGGCGCCGAGGTCCTTGACCGTCTTCGAGCAGTGTCCCGACAGGTCCACGCCCGCTTCCGCCATCACCTTGACCGCGTGCGGGTTCATCCCGTGCTTCTCGATGCCCGCCGAATGCGACTCGATGACGCCACCCTTCAGATGGCGCGCCCAGCCTTCAGCCATTTGGCTGCGGCAGGAATTCCCGGTGCACAGAAAGAGCACCTTCATCTTTGGCATTGGCGTCGGCATAGCTCGCTGGGGTCGATTTTCAGAAGGCGCTTGAGCTCTTTGGCGTCGTTTGCAGCCTGCTCATCCTCCCCCAGAGAATCGCAAACCCAGTTCAGGGCTTGGCGAGCGGCCCGCGGGGCTTCTTTGCCAGGAAGAGAGTAGAACACCCACCGGCCTTCCTTCCGCGTTTTGACCAGTTGCGCGTGGTAGAGGATGGAGAGGTGTTTGGACATCGTCGAGGGTGCCAGCCCAAACAGTTCCGTGATCTGGCAGGCGCACAACTCTTGCTCCCGCAGTGCCAGCAGCATGCGGACCCGATTGGCGTCCGCCAGCGCCTTGGTGAGGTTCATGAACTCGCGCATTGCTAGCACTATTCGCCATATAGCGAACAATGTCAAGCACGGGCGCAAAGTCAGCGCAAACGGGGGAGGCAATGGGGTCGCATCTAAATGGTTGACAACTCGCCCCTGAGCGCTGCCACCAAGCGCTTGCGTTCCTGGTCATCGGCCAGCCCTTGCGCGAAACGCTCCGCCCACGACGCCATCGCGCCCGGAAGCCTGCGCCGGTCCGCATCATCCAGGAGCCTTTGGGCTTTGGTTGTGTCATGGTGCGAAGGTAGACCAGTCCATCGACGTGTCACTCGCAAAGCGCGGCCACGGGACCCGCGTCGACGGCGGCGGCGAGAGGCCAGTCCTGGCGGGTGGACCGCGGTCCTCCCTCCACGGCCGGCATGTCCGGGAACGGGCGATCCTCGTCGATGAGCTGGCGTGTCCGGCTCCGCCAATGCCACAGCTCGGCCCGATCGCGTTCGCGTTCGCGCTCCTCGACCGAACGGAGGCCGAGGCCGTCGATGAACTCACCGAGGCCATCGGTGGGGCTCTTGGTGGCGATCTCGGGGGTGCATTGCTGGCATTGAATACGCGAAGCGCCCTGGAGAGAATCAGCACCGCAGGATGAACCCGGAAATCGAACGCAACTTGGGAGAACAGCCGATTGCCCGGCTCATGCGGGAGCACAACCTCAAGCCGCACGACCTTGTGACAGCCTCACCTGTGGAAATGACGCATAAGATGGTGTCCCGTGCCTGCAAAGGCAGGCGGCTGACCCTGAACACGCAGTCGAGAGTGCTCGCCGCGCTGAACCGGGCCACGGGCAAGACCTACACACTGCGCGACCTGTTCAACTACTAAGTTCGGGCAGCGTGCGCTGGGGATTCAGCACCGGACGGTAGAACTCCACGTCACCGGGTGCGGTGCCATCGCTTCGGCCGGTGCCTTCCACCAGCCCCGACACTTTGAAATAGACGTTCCGCCTCGGCACCAGCGCCCTCATCTTCTCCGCCCAGTCAGCCGGAGGCGCTTTGCCGTCGACTCTGACACCCGCCAGATGGTCGATGACGATCCGCAGACGGGTCAGTTCCGTCGCCAGCCGATCCGCAAACGAGAGAACTTCGCTGCCACCCACCAAATCCAGCGACAGGTCATGGTCAGCCAGGCGTTTCAGATCGCTGGTGAACGCCCGGTCATCCAGTGTGCCCTCCAGCTTCCGGTCGCGGAGGCGAATGCCGCGCAAGACCTTGTTCGCCGCAAACCGCTTCAGGTGCCCGGCACACTGCTTCGTGCCGACCGGCAGGTTGCCGACGATGCCGACGATGAACGGTTCCACGGCCGCAAGGTCGAGCACCCACTGGTTGTCCTCGGCCCACGGGCTGGCCTCCACGACCACCGTGCCGGTCACGGGCCGGGGCACCGGCAGGGCGCGGTAGTCCTTTGGCAGCACCGTGCGATACAGTCGCTTCTCGTCGCGAGGCGGGCGAAGAACCGTTCCAGGTCTTCGCGCACGTCGGGGTCGGCGTTCTCCTGAATGAGGAGCGACGCCGAAGTATGCCGCACGTGCAGCGTCAGCAGGCCAGTTCGGAATCCAATGCGCGAAACCCACCCGGTGACCTCGCCCGTCACCTCGTACAGGCGTCGGCCGCGCGTGGCCACTGTGAATTCGGTGGTTGCTTGCTTCATCATCGCCTTTGCTCAGCTTCCCTGGGTACTTCCGGAGGATCTCCGCCGCGGTCGGCTCGATCCGCTCTGCCAGCTAAGGCTCTCAGGGAGGGCTGAGGCGGCGATCGACCGTTGCCAGCATTCCCTCCAGTTTGTCAAGGAACTCCGGCGCATCCTTCAGCTCGAGCAAGGGCTGCAACTCGGCGCGGATCTGCACCAGGTTCAGCTTCCCGTGCTGACGGGTTAGCACGCGTTGGACATCGCCCCAGTTAAGATCCCGCCCGGCAAAGGCCTTGTGAACCACCAAATCCTGCGTCAGTCGCGGCTCACCCCAGCGCTGCACGGCCACACCGCCGATGAAGCAAAAGCGCCAGCCGCGCTCCTCGCAGAAGCGCTGCACTTGGCCGGCCGCGGCCAAAACGCCAGGCAGGTGGATCATGACAACCGACCCTTGTGGAAAAGCGCTTGCTGTTCGACCAGACCCGACCAGTCAGGACGTTCCCGCCAACCTTCGACCGTGCCCAGCCGTTGAATGATCTGCCAGGCACGTTCTTCCGTCATCGCGGCGAGCTCCTGCGCCTTGAAGGTCTCCACGGCCTCCCACCGCGCGTGGTATTCCGCACGCGCCGCGTCTCGAAGCTCGTGGGCATCGTGGCTCATCGCAACAGTATAGCCGCGGCGACGCGAAGAGTCAGCAACCGTTTGCGAACATCATCCCCTTGCGGCGGCTGCCGAGCGCAGCCCGTTCGCCCCCCCAGGAGTCCATCAAGTGGGTTCGCGCGCCCGGCATGGACTGAAATGACGCCGGCAACCACCTGGTGTGCTATGGCACGGATGACTCACTCAAAGACCCGGTCTCTTGCCTTCATGGCCAGGGGAGTATCGCAATCACTCGATCCAGAGTGGCGGGAGCGACCCGATTGGCCCAACCGCTCCGCATCAAGCTGGGCGACCGGTCGCCGGGGCTCGTCCGCGTTGGCAGCGACAAACCGGGGTTCCGAGGCGGACTCCTCTGCCTGAAACACCAGCCGGCCGTTGGTGAAGCGGGTCAACAAGTCCTGGGCCCCCACCGCCTGCTCGGCGTTCAGTCCCTCCTGCCGGCGCCGCCGCGCGTTCGCCTCCACGAGCGTTTCCAGCCTCTCCGACAGTTCGTGACCTTTGGAGGCCTGACCGAGTTCTGCTTCCACCTCGGCGATCTCCTCGGTCAGCCTGCGCTCCTCCAAACGCAGTGCCTCTTCACTGCCGAGTTCCAAGTCGATCGCCGCGAGGCCCCGCGGCAATGACGACGCGGCTGTCCCGAGGCGGTTCTCCGCGTCTTCGGCCCGCTGGCTCGATCCGCAGCGTGTCGTCCACCGCGACAAAACCGCGGCGTCGCGCCACAGACGGCGCTTCTCGCGCAGAGACTCGAAGCGCCGGGTCGCGAGGTCGGCGGTCACGCAGTTCCTCGCGCAGGCGGATCCGCAGGCCGTTCTCGTTCTCGACACCCCCCACGTTGATGACGATGCGCTCGTGGCGGACGGTGGAAATGGGGACCTCGACCGGACACGCGATGGTTGTCGGCAAGACGTCGGCAATCCAGACCCCGTGCACGCCTTCCTCGCCCGGGTCTAGCCCCTGCGGGCTCCCGGGATAGAGAACCCACGGGCGTCCCGGCTCGTTGAGCAAGCGGGGCGCATGAATGTGACCGAGCAGCCAGCCGGCCACGGGTTTGGCTGCAAGCCGGTTCCCGTCAAGCGGCGCGTCACGAGAACCCGCGGCGTCCAGATCGCCATGCACCAAGCCGAGCAGGGGAACGTCCTGCGGGAGATCCCGCGGGAACGTCTCAAGCGGATCGCGCCCATCACCGTGGATTCTGGCCGGAACACCGGAAACTGTCGCCCCATCACTTCTCGGAGAACCCAATGCGACATGCAAACCAGGCAGCGGCGCGGTCCAGCCACCGCGGTCTGACGACCCGCGCCCCGGCAGGTTTGGAGCGCGGCTCTTCTGAGCCGCAGCGGATCGGTTGTCCAGCAGTTGGGCGATGGCACTAGAGTCCTCGACTTGTGGAATATGCGGTGAACAGGTCAAGTTCGGTCCCTCCGGTTCCAAGCCTTCCCGCCTTCCGTCGAGGACTCTATGATAGCGAGGCGCGGAGGCAGGGTGCCCCGCTGCCCCACAACGGTTCCTTTGGACTGCATGGCTCATCGGTCTGAGGTGCGCCTCGCTAGGGTGGACCAATCTCAAGCGCCGGTGAACCCGAAGGCCAAGGATCTCGCCTGTTCCACCTTCGGCGCACCGACCTCAGTCACGCGGCCCGGTTTTGCCAAGGTCGCGGCGGCGGATGCGTTCACCGCGGAGAAGGGCTTCGGATTCCAGTCGGCGCCGGGGCTGTCGGCTCACGACCGCGGCGGCTCAGAAATCGTGCGGCCGAAGGACGAATACACCGCGCGGACGTACGGCGCTCATCGGACGACATCGGATCGGGTGCTCGGTCTTGGGAGCGATCCCGGTGGGCGCGCCCCCCGCGTGCGAGCGTCGTTCAGCGGGAACCCCAAATGGAGCGGATGGCCTCCTCGTCGCCAAAGCCGTCCGGAACCGCGGCGCTGGGATTGTTGGCGTAGTACCAGCGCATGCCGTCCAGCGGCGACACCAGTGTCCGGCTGCCCGGCATCTGCAGGAAGCCATTGGGATCCGTCTGCCGGACCCAGTCCCGGGCATAACGCAACCAGTTCGCTCGATGCTCTTTGCTCTGGTGTGCGAACCAGGTGATCTCGTCATAGCCCCAGATCCAGATGCCGCCCGTCCCGGCCTGACCCGGCCGCTTGCTCACACCCCAGTTGTCGATCTCAACCAGGTACGGCAAATGATCGCAGTCCCAGCCGCTGAAGGTCCGCCCGCCCTTGCTGCGGTTGTAGAGGCCATCGGAGAAACCCAACTCGAGCACCCCCTCCTGCGGCTTGTCCGGCACCTCCTTGATCCGCAGCGGGAACGAATGGAAATCCATGAGCAGTTGTCCGGCTTGCACGAGGCCGCCGCTGGGCACATGCGAATCGAGCAGAACCATGTGTCGCCGGGCATGTTCGGCGGCATAGGCGCGGATGAAGGCAAGCACGTGCCCGTAGTGATGCAGGTCCCGATCGTTGCGGTTCATCAACTCGGTTTGTCCCAGGTGGATGGCTTCGCAGCCGGCATCAAGGAACGACACGCCCAGGAAGTAGAACCAGAGCCTGGTCTCCGGCCGGCTCACGTCGGGAACCGACTGGCCGGCTCCCCAATGATCTTTGAAACGCCCGTCCGGATACAACATGTCGGCGTAGCGGAAGTTCCGATCCTGCTTGAACCCGCCGAGCACGTCGAAGGCCCAGTCCGGGACAGGAACCTGATCCACCTGCGTCGTCACGATTTCGAAGATGCAGGCTTGGAGGATCATGTCAGGGTCCGCCTCGTGGACTTGAGGCGCCTGCTGCCTGGCTCGTTCGAGGTTGCGAAGCAAGTTGGCCTCGCCACCCCAAAGACACAGGCTGCGCCCGATGAACTTCGCCCCGATGCTCTTGAGCATGCGCGTGTTGTCCTTGAGATCGCCCCGACCGTTGAGCAGGCCTTCCATGGTAATGGCGCGGGATAGGTAGTTCTCCAGCACCGGTCGGGAAATGGTCTTGTCGAAGCGGCAGAGAGAGGGACCGGATGCCGGCGCTGCAGCTGCCGCAAGCGCCGACGATGCGCCGAACCACGCCGTGAGCGCCAGCGCCAGCCCTTTCCACGGAGTCATCGTCCGGGTCCGGGATTGGTGTTTGCACGCGTGTGTGTGCCGCAAGCGAGTTGGGTCCATACGGCGCACTCTAGAGCCCTTGAATTCGAAAATCCATCGTCGCCATCGGTATCCGGAGACTTCGTAGCGGATCACGGATTGGGAAGGGGCAGAGCAGGCTTGGCGGGGAGGGTGCAATCTGCGCTCCGTCCTGAATCGGCGAGGGACGGTTCCAGGGCAACGCCGCTCCTCGATACCACCGATTCAGCACAGGATAGCCTGCGCCCGCAACGCCGATGCGCAACGGCCTCGCCCTACGCCCGGCACGCCACCCCGCCAAGAGGCGTGACACGGGGCGCAGATGTCGGGATTGGACTCGGTTTGCCATGACGCGCACAGAGCGGCGATCGGTCCCAAAGGCTTGAGATCCAGTCGCTGGCCGAACCGCGTCCCTGAGAAGTCCAACTCGGTCGTGAAGCTCGTGGAGCACAACGGGCAGGTCCGGGTGATGAACTCACCGGCGAATTGAACCACGAAGTCCGGCCGCTTTCGCCAGCGCGGCCTGCCGTGCGTCATACGTCAGGAACTCGGTCGCTTTGATCGCGATCGCCAAGCCGACATGCAGCAGGTCGAAGCTGCGCACGCCGAGTTTTTCCGTGTACCTCGCCGCCAGCGCCTCGGACTCCCGGAAGGCGTCCGTCCACGGTGCGGGCACGTGAGCGAGGATGTTGTCGGCCAGATCGGACTCAATCTCCTGAAACGCCAACTTGCGCTGCTCCGGTGTGATTTCACCACGAAACACCCGCAGGCGGATGGCGTTGTGCAATTCATGCCGATGAAGCGGCGTGAAGGGGAGTGGTTCGCGAGCGTCCTGAAGCCACGCCAGGGCGGTCCGCGAATCGGCATGGGGGGTGTAGACGCGGACCAGGAAACTGGTGTCGGCGTAGGCGGGCATGGCAGGCAAGAGGATTGGCTCTCGGCGTTTTCAGTAAGGCCGGGATTCGCGTTCTTCCACCACCAGATCGCCCTGCAACACCAAGTCCCCATAGATGCGCCGAAGTCGGGCAGCGAAATCGGGGCGCTTCCTGGGTCTGGCCGGTTTGGGGGCAGGCGGCGGAGACAGCAGGGCAATGATCTTGCCGCGCTTGCTGATCCCCACCGGTTCGCCTTGCTCAACCCACGCGAAGACACTCCCGAAGTCGTGGCGCAACTTCCTCAGTGTTGCTGTCCTCATGTGTAACAATGATGTATAACTTACGCCAAATGTCAACGCGGATTCCGGAGAGGCAATGGCACAGCGCGGCAATCTGTGCTCCGTCCTGAATCGGCGAGGGATGATCCCCGCACCGATTCGGGGCGGATCGCCGATCTGGATCCACCGGCACACCCGACGGGTCACATCTTCATTGGACCCCTCAGGTGTCGGTCGGCGTTTCGTCCCAGCGGTTGCCCGGGGCGCGTCCGCACAGCCAGTTGAGGGCGAAATGCCGCTCGACGGTGATCGACGTCACCTCCGAGCACTCCGTCGCGGTAAGATCGCGGTACGGCTTGCCCTTGGCCACGAAATCCTCGTCGAGGACTTCGGCGAGCGTCCCTGATTCGCCGGACGCCTTGGCGGTGAAGCGCACGATGTCGTCGTAGCTGCTGAACCGCGGTCCTCCCTCCACGGCCGGCATCTCCGGGAACGGGCGATGCTCCTCGTTTTGAGCCCCACAGGGATTTGAGTCGGTCGAGCATACGGTGTTACAGGATTCACCACAGGAGAGACTGCACCCGGCACGCCACACCGCCAAGAGGCCTCTGTCAATAACTGAGATGCGATCCCTTTCGACGGTCCTCGATTACGTTGACGCCGAGATCGAACACACCGACTGAAGCGGCGGGGCTTCTCCACCCAGAGAACTTCTGCACGGTCGTCGGTACATCATTCCCACCAGATTCCCGCCATTCCGGCCGGATTTCGGCCAAGCTGGCGGAGAACACTTGGTTCGTTCGGCCCGACCGGCGATATGCACGTCCATAGGCACTGACCGGCTTGGTCGCATTCTCCCCTACCTCGACCCGGATCACGGTCCCTTGCCTGCCAAGAGTCAAGGATTGACAACCTTTGGCAGCAGGCGCATCGTCGCAGCGTATGGCAGTGGTGACCATGAACATTTCGTTGCCGGTGGAATTACGCCAGGCGGTGGAACGGCGCGTGCGCTCTGGGCGTTACGGTAACGCCAGCGATGTCTTGCGCGCGGGCCTCCGCGCGCTGGACCGGGAAGAGATGGGCGAGACTTGGCGGGAGTGGCAGCAAGTCAAAGCCCGGTTGCCGCAGGAGCCGATCACGCCGGACATCGAGCAGGAGATTGTCGCGGCGGTCCGCAAGTCCAGACGGATGGCGAATCGGGCCGCGGTCCGGAAGACCGCCGGACGGGCGGGGCAGAAGGCCGCCCGGTGATTCGCTCTGTCTTTGACTGCAACGTCCTCATCGCCGGCATCGGCTGGGGAGGGCTGTCGCGCGCTTGCCTGGACCTGGTCATCGGCGGGCAGGCGGTGCTCTGTCTGACGCCGGAGGTCTGGGCGGAGTACGACCGACGGATTCCCGAAATCCTGTCCGCGAAGAAATCGGAAGTGGATCCGCGCCCGACGCTGGACTTGCTGCTGAGGCTGGCACATTTCGTGGATCCGGCGCCGTTGGGCAAACGCCGGAGCCGCGACGTGAAAGACGACCCCTACCTGAGCGCGGCGTTGGGAGCAGGCGCACCGTGTGTGGTCACCAACGACCGGGACCTGCTGGACTTGGGCAAGCCCTTTGGCGTGGCGATGCTGACGCCTGTCGAGTTCATCAAGTGGGTTCGCGCGCCCGGCCTGGTCTGAATTCGCAATTGGACCTGCAACGCCGCGTCGACCACGCCTCGCCCTGCCACAACCCGGTAGCCGAGCGCATGCTCCTTGAGATGTAGGGCAGGCTCCTCACCGCCTGGGAGGCATGCGCGAAAACCGCCTTGAGCCTCCCGGCATGAGCCGCCTCCCCGCGCTCAACTACCGCGACGTCGTGGCTCGGCTCCGTCGCCATGGATTTGAGTATTTGCGCCCCGGCAAGGGCAGCCATGAGTTCTGGATGTTCAGGTGGAATCTCATCAACGAAAGACCTTCTGTGCGAAGTGGTACAGGGTGTTCCGCCAGTGCGTCGCGTCGTGGCCGTTGCCGTCCACGGGCCACACATGGGGCACCCCCTTCTCCTTACGGCAGGCATGGACGCCCTGGCTGATGCGAATCAGGCCGTCCTTGTTGCCGCAGGAGAGCCACAGGAGCTTCAGGGTCCGCGCGGCGGCCTGCCGCCGGCCGGCGGGTTGGAGGCGCGGGCCGGATTGGTGACCGACTCGGCCGGAGCGGCCGGAGCGGCGACGTCGGCCGCGCGTGCGGGCGCCAGAAGGCCGATCACCACGGAGAGGAGGGCGAATCCGTTCTTGGTCATGGGCTGGGTTCCTGTGTGCGTCTTGGGTTGAGCTGAGAGGCGGGAAAGCACGTCGTTGCTGGCCTTCCGGTCGACCGCGATTATTGGACTGACCAGATACGATCCGATTGGGCCCTTTGGAGCCTCTGCGATGTCGCCTATTCACCAATGCAATGCGCCGTAATCTGGCGCCTGTGCGAGCGCTGGCGGTGTTCCCAGAGGTAAATGCCCTGCCACGTGCCCAGGGCCAGCGCGCCGTTGACCACCGGGATGCACAAGTTGACCGCGGTCAGCGCGGACCGGATGTGCGCCGGCATGTCGTCGTCGCCCTCGATGACATGCCGGTACAGCGGATCGCCGTCGGGCGCGAGGCGGGCGAAGAACCGTTCCAGGTCTTCGCGCACGTCGGGGTCGGCGTTCTCCTGAATGAGGAGCGACGCCGAAGTATGCCGCACGTGCAGCGTCAGCAGGCCAGTTCGGAATCCAATGCGCGAAACCCACCCGGTGACCTCGCCCGTCACCTCGTACAGGCGTCGGCCGCGCGTGGCCACTGTGAATTCGGTGGTTGCTTGCTTCATCATCGCCTTTGCTCAGCTTCCCTGGGTACTTCCGGAGGATCTCCGCCGCGGTCGGCTCGATCCGCTCTGCCAGCTAAGGCTCTCAGGGAGGGCTGAGGCGGCGAAGATCCTCCGGAAGT